>Ga0207422_1000282_pt1 | contig 186075 bp, 154 predicted proteins | sample MarCyaLeptolynsp_FD_187757 | JGI IMG/M metagenome (GOLD analysis project Ga0207422, IMG submission 187757) | Marine cyanobacterial communities from Panama - species 1 Leptolyngbya sp. (SPAdes) | ecosystem: Environmental > Aquatic > Marine > Unclassified | place: Panama: Panama City | collected...
TCATCATCATCGTCACCGTCGTCGTCATCACCGCCGTCTTCCAGACAGCAGGCGCCAGTCGGCGGCATCGGACAAGGGCTCGGATCGCAGTCGCTGTCGTCGCCGAAGTACAAACCACCGGCGGCTAGACAAGCATTTTGGGTCCTGATCAAACAGGACTGTTCCCCACTCCGCTCCACGCAACACGCACCCTTAGGTGGCGGAGGGCACGGGTTTGGATCGCAAGATACATCGTCGCCTTGATAGGTTCCGCCAACTGCGTCACAACTGTTCTGCGAGCGGACAGCGCACACAAAACCACCATTGCCATCCGGCGAACAACACGCACCGGTAGGTGGCGGTCCGTCATCGCGTCTAAACACGATGTTATCGATGGCACCGGAGCCGTTCAGAAGAATCAGCGCGTTCGTCACACCCGAGACATCACCCAGAGGCATGATGCCAACGCCGTTGTTGCCGACTTGCGGCAAGGTGAAGATACCCAGTGAGCTATCTCCGTTAAACAGCTCAATCGTCGCAGCGTTTTCGACCTGCTCGACATCGACAATGGTGATGCTGCTGATCGTGACGCTGTTTAGCGCGGAAAAGTCAAACTCGAGCGAACTCCCGAAAACGTTGGCATCGTTGGGGTTGTTCACCAATCCATCGCCGCCGGTCGCAAGACTGTTGGCGACGATCAGCAAATTTCCGAGCGCTTCGTCGTTTACGAATTCGCTGCCGACACCGCCTTCGTTACCGATGCCGGGCCCACCGAAGTCTTCGTTAGGTGTACCGAGATCGGTATCGCCACCGGTCGGATTCGCCGAATCAAAAATAATGGCGGCATTGGGATTGCCGGCCAGCCTCGGATTGGTGCCTTTCACCAAAATGGGGCCGGCACCGCCATCGCCAAATACGACATCGACAATGGTTCCCGCCGGCAAACCTTCGAAGTCGATGGTCTCTTCAGTCGAGATCCCCAAGGCTGCGGAAAAATTGAGATCTGCTGGTGGTGGACTTTCCGTTTGCGTGTCGGGACAGCCGAACCATGAAACACAAGCCATACAAACGATAAATAATAATGATCGCTTCATCATGCCCCTCCAGGCGATTGGTGTGAGCCTTTCCATCGGATGAGTCACCACCCATCCTTGTCGCGCGAGAATCCGCGCAGGCCAAAGCAGCACCGATGGGACCGAGCTGCTTTGGAGGAATTCGGCGTGGGTTAATGGAAGCGACTTTCCTATGAGATTGCAAGACGATACCCTTGCGGCTTCCGGAGTATTTTCTCATTAGAACCTACACCCGCGCGAGCGGTAATTGAAGCCAGCAATTATCGGATGGGACTGGAGCCTCATGTTGTCCGCGCCACAGCCTGATCATTCACGCGGAACGAGTAAACAAAGAATCGCGTTGACTCAGCATCAGAATTGGAATCAACGTCCTACAAGCTGACAGATACCTACTGATTGGTTCGCCAACGTGGCGTCGCGATGCGGTGATCATGCTTACCTGTAAGAACGAAACGAACGTTGAGAGTGATTTAAATACCGGACGCTCGGTTTTGGCTCTAGACCACACCATTATTCCCCATACGGCCACAGTCCGCGGCACTTCCTTCACCTCATTTGAAATATTTCGATAATTCCATTACCCCCTTCCAAAACGACCGACCCAGCGCGATAATACAACCTCGGAATTTCACCGATCCTCGGACCTTTCCACTGCCTTTTGAAGCATATCATTCGTCATGGTGCCGGATATTTCTCAACTGCGTGAGCTGGCGGTGCAATCGTTGCGTCGCATGTACCGACCCGAGCAAGGCATTTACGCCTTTCGCCTGCGTCGCGCCGATGGCCGCGACGTGCTCGAAGGCGAAAGCGTGCGCTACACCGGCATGGCGTTGCTCGGTTTGCTAAACGAGCCCGAAGACACGCTCGCCGAAGCGCTGCACGAGCAACCTTACGAAGATGTCGCCGATGGTCTCGTTGCGCGCTTGCCGAACATCACAAACCTCGGCGATGTTGCCGTGATCTGGTGGGTCTGTCGCGCGGCCGGGCTCGACGATCAAGCCGACGCCGCCCGAGCGCGGCTGATGCAACTCGACCCGCTCGCCAACGAACACCCGACCGTCGAACGCGCTTGGGTGCTCTCTGCCTGCGCCGCGGGTGATGAAGCCGATTGCGACCTCGGCCCGCTCGTGGTCAACAATTTGCTGGCCGCGCAAAACGCAAACTGCGGCGTGTATGCCCATCAAGACCCGGCGGCAAAAGTCAGCCGCATTCGCCGACACGTCGCCTGTTTCGCCGATTTGGTGTACCCCACGATGGCGCTGGCCGATTGGGGCGCGACCGTGGGCGATACCAAAGCGCTCAACGCCGCGCGACTGACCGCGGATTACATGGCTGCTACGCAAGGGGCCGAAGGCCAATGGTGGTGGCATTTCGATCAGCGCACCGGTAAAATTGTGGAAGGATACCCCGTCTATTCCGTCCATCAGGACTCGATGGCGCCCATGGCGTTGTTCGCCGCCGCCGAAGCATGCGGCACCAACTACGACAACGCGATTCGGGCGGGCCTTTCATGGATGTTTAACGCACCGGAGATCGGCGGATCGCTGGTGGATACGCGCGCCAAAATCATCTGGCGTAAAGTCTGTCGTCGCGAACCCAACAAATTCACGCGGCTTGCACAAGCGAGCATGTCGTCGATCTCGGCAAGTTGGAGGGTGCCGGGGTTGAACCTGCTTTTTCCGCCGCGTGCGATCGATGCCGAAAGCCGGCCCTATCACATGGGTTGGATTTTGTACGCCTGGCGCGACGACCGTTGCACACGTTTTGGGGAACAGTTCGGGGGAACGAAGCATGACACCCATAAAGACCTGGCCGACGCGGCAGTTGTTTGACGTACGTGTCGACGCGCTGACGTTGCCGTCCGTGCTCGAATTGGCCGAACGCGCCATCGAGTCGCGCGAACGGCTCATGATCGGCGTCGTCAACGCCGCCAAGATCGTCAAGATGCGCCGCGACGAAGGTTTGCGCCGCGCGGTCCTCGGCTCCGATTTGATTCTGGCCGACGGCATGGCCGTGGTATGGGCGAGCAAGTTCATGCGCACGCCGCTGCCCGAACGGGTGGCGGGTATCGATTTGATGCTCGAACTTTTCGCATTGGCTCATCGCCGATCGTTCAAAATATTTCTGTTGGGTGCCAAACCCGAGATCGTGACTGCAGTGCAGAAGCGTTTGGCCGAGGAATACCCGAACGCCCAAGTCATCGGCGTGCAGGATGGTTACTACGCCGCCGACGATGAAGCGACTGTCGCCGAACGCATTCGCACGTCGGGTGCCGATATGTTGTTTGTCGCGATGACGAGCCCGCGCAAGGAAAAGTTCATGTCGGCCTGGGGCGACTCGCTCAATGTGCCCGTCTGTCACGGCGTGGGTGGTGCCTTCGATGTGTATGCAGGTTTGGTCAAACGCGCTCCGCGCGCGTGGCAGGCCGTCGGCATGGAATGGGCGTATCGCGTCGCACAGGAACCACGGCGTTTGGGCATGCGGTATTTGGATACCAATACCGTATTCCTCGGCATGGTCGCCCGCGCATCGGCTCGCCGCCTCGGCGCACGGTTGCGGCGCAAGGTGAAAACGCAAGACGAAAATTGGGCGCGCGTGAGGACGAGCCATCATTGATGGGCGAGCCGACTCCCTCTCCCTCGCAGGGAGAGGGCCGGGGTGAGGGTCCTGGGCAAAGCGCGACCGCATGAACCAACGAGCGAGAGGTTCGGTGCGTCGAGGGACGCACCCTACAGAGTTGTATAACAAACCATGACACCTACCGCCGCCGACATCACGATGCACAAGCAACTCGGTGACGGTTCGGCGCGCAAGAGCGAAAACGCAATTCAATCATCGGCAACACCCGCAAGTAAGGTCAACGTCCTGCTCCTCACCAGCAGCCTCGAGCGCGGCGGTGCCGAGCGGCAGGTCGTGGAACTCGCCAAGTCGCTCGATCGGGAACGCTTCAACGTCCACGTCGCATCGCTGTCGCATAACAATCCACTCGCCGAACAACTCGGCCCGTTGCAAACGCGGTTTCACGTGGTCGACAAACGCACGAGACACGACGTCGCCCTCATTCGCCGCGTCCGCGATCTATTGAAGCAACTCGATATCCACATCGTGCATTCGTTTATGTTCGACGCCGAAATGGTCGGTCGATTGGCGGGTCGCTGGGCTGGCACGCCCGCCGTGATTTGTTCCAATCGCTGCCCGCATTGGAATCGTAAGAAACATAAGCTCTGGCTGGCCCGTGCGACCAACGGCTGCTTCGACGCAATGATCGCCAACTCGCAGGCAGGGTGCGACTTCGAACGCGAGCAACAAGGCGTGCCCGCATCCAAGCTGCACGTTATCCCCAATGGCGTCGACATCGATCGATTCCACCCAGGTCGCGCCGACGAGTTGCGCGACGAACTCGCGTTTTCGCAAGACGCGCTCATCGTCGGCATGATCGCCCATTTTCGGTCCAACAAAGATCATCAAACTTATATTAACGCCGCCGCTAAGGTACTCGCGCACCATCCCGACGCGGTCTTCGTCTGCGCCGGCGATCAGGACGGCACCGGCCCCGAACATCACTTCGGCAATGCTCAACGGTTGGCGACGTCGCTTGGCATCGCTGAGCGCGTGCTTTTTCTCGGTCCTCGCGGCGATGTGGATCGGCTCTACCGCATGCTCGATATCAAGGTGTTGGCAACGCATTTTGAAGGCACGCCAAACGTCGTGCTCGAAGCGATGGCCACAGGCCTGCCGACCGTCGTCACGGATGTGAGCGATAATCGACGTGTTGTACAGGATGGCACGACGGGTTACTTGGTGCCGCCGCAAGATGCCGATGCGCTCGCCGACAAGATTGGCGCGTTGATTGCGTCGCCGGCGCTGCGTGAAGAGATGGGTAACGCCGCGCGGCTACACGCCGAGGTTGAATATTCGACGCAAACCTTAGGCGAACGAACTGCCAAGGTGTATTTGGATGTGCTGAAACGGAAAGGTGCGTTGGTTTGATCACCGGTTGCAAACCGGTGCCACAGCGCAGAGCCCCGGCCAATGGCCGGGGGCTAATTAAGAATGTCGCGTCTTCAAATGTTGACGCAATTGTACGCGACCCAATGGCCGGGAGATGATTCATGAGCACCCATATCGGTGCCACATTACGAAGACGCGTCACGCTGCCCGTCGCCTTTGGCCTCGTTGGCGATAAGCGCTTTGCGCTGCTCGACGACGTGTTGGCGCGCGACGAATGGTCTCCCGCACAGGTGCGCAATCATCAAGCCGAACGCCTCAGCCATCTCTTTCAGATTTGTCGCGATCATAACCCATATTGGTCTGCACGTTTTGAAGCCTTCGGCGTAAACCCCGATGGCTCCGACCCGTTCGCCGAACTTGCCAAATTGCCCGTGCTAACCAAAGACGAGATGCGTGCCAACTGGAAGCAGATGCGCAGCACGCACATGAACGATTCCGACATGGTCCACGAAACGTCGAGCGGTTCGACGGGCATGCAGATCAACTTTTATCAAAGCCATTATTACCGTCAGTTGCACGCGGCGATGGAATATCGTTCGCGCATGTGGATGGGCGTGGAACCCGGCGAACCGTACTTGTCGATTCAGGCCAACAGCGCGCACGTCAATCGCAAAACCAAGATGCTGCGCAGCGCTCGGCGTTGGATGGAGAACTGCTACATCCTCGACGCCTTTCAGATAGACCCGGCCCGCGTGCGCGAGCAACTGTTGGCCGCACGCAAAATCAATCCGGTTCACGTGCACGGCTATACGACTGCATGCACAACCGTCGCCGAGATCGCGCAAGAAGCCGGCATTACCGACTGGCCCAGCGTCCGCGCCGTTAGCACGACGTCGGAGCGACAAACCGATCAACATCGAAAAACGCTCGGCGATACGTTTGGCGCGACCGTGTATGACCGTTACGGCAGCCGCGAAGTGCTGTCGATTTCGATGCAATGTTCCGAAGGCAAACACCACATTTACGAAGATGTGAACATCGTTGAGTTCGCGCCGCTTTCCGACGTCGGCGACGCACTAACCGCAACCATCATCACACCACTAGACAACGAAGCGATGCCGCTATTCCGCTACCGTAGCGGTGACGAAGCCGCCGCGATCGACGGCACCTGCACCTGTGGGCGTACGCTGCGCCTGATGACCGGCTGCCGTGGCCGCATTTGCAACAACTTCATCACGCCCGACGGTCGCATCGTAAACGGCACGTACTTCCTGTATTACTTTTATTATCAGGAAGGTTACCAGTCGTTTCAGTTTCATCAGACGACGGAGGAACACATCGACCTATACGTCGTTCCCGATGGCACGCTCACGCAAGATCGCATGAATTACCTGAAGCAATGCTGCGATAAGATTCGCGCCGACTCCAACGATCAGTTCAACGTCGAGCTTCACATCGTGGATGAGATACCCAAACGAAAAGGCGGCAAACACCTATACACGATTTCCGATGTCCTGCGGCACATTTAGAATCATGCGAAGGGAGCATGTCGTTATGCGGCACCTAAAGATTGCATAGGACCGCAACAAGTTCGCAGCACCGCAGGACAAAGCTCAGCGCTGTGGCAACAATCCCTGCGCTGTGGCAATTTGCTCAGCGCTGTGGCACCAGTTTGCAACCGGTGTCGAAGCCGTCGATCATCGACAAACAGTAGATCACATGACGCAACGCCCCCACCATCTCGACGCCTTCCTCGCTCGCTGGCTGGTGCGCCTGATCTTGTTAACCGTCGCGCTGAGTGTGAAACTTGCAAACGTCGTCCGCTGGATCATTCCCGTTCGACGTCGCCAATCCGACACGACCAAGCACCCTCGGCGCATCCTCATCACCGGCTCGTTTTATAACGACGCTTGGTTCGATTCGCATGTCGCCCCATTGCTGGCCGCAGACAGCGTCGATGAAGTGCTCGTCGTTACCGACCGTACGCTACGCGAACGCCCCGGCGTGCGGTTCTGCAACCCGAGCGACAAACTGCAACGCCGCATCGGTCGCATACCCGCCCGCGCAATCGCGATTTGGCGTACGGCCCGCCAAGAAAAGCCGGCGTGCCTGATGGGCTATCACATCATGCCCAATGCCTTGCTGTGCCTGCTCGTTGGACGCTGGCTGGGTATCCCAACGATCTATCAAATGACGGGCGGGCCGGTACAACTGATCGACGGAGGCGTAGGCAGCGAAAACGCCCTACTGCAACGACAGATCAAGCCCGGCCGCCTGCGCGCGGGGTTGATACATCATCTCGCGCGACAATTCGACCGCATCATCGTGCGCGGCAAACAAGCGCGAAACTACCTTTTCGACCACGGCGTTGCTCCAACGCGCATCGATATCATTCCCGGTGCCGTGCCGTCGCGGTTCTTTGATGTTACAAGCGACGAATGCCAATACGATCTGATCGCCGTCGGCCGCTTGGTGGATGTGAAGCGATACGACCGACTGCTGGCAATCGTCGCCGAGTTGAAGCAACGACGGCCGGAAATTCGCTGTGCCATCGTCGGTGATGGCCCGTTGCGCGATGCACTAGAACAACAAGCCACAGCTCTCGGCATCACTGACAGTATCACTTTCCTCGGAAAACGCACCAACGTTGAAACGCTACTTGCGAAAGCCCGTACTTATGTCTTGACATCTGAAAACGAAGGCCTCTCCATCGCGATGATGGAAGCAATGGCCGCTGGCCTACCCGCCATCGTGCCGAACATTGGCGAACTCGGTGAGTTGCTCGTCGATGGCGAAACCGGCATCTACATCGATACGACAGCACCAGCCGAAGCCACCGACAAGATTCACGCATTGCTAAACAACGCCGATACTTGCAAAGCTATGGGCGTAGCCGCGCGCGACCGCGTAAGAAACTTCGCCGCCGTCGCGACCGTCGCAGCAAAATGGGACGACGTATTCGCCATCCTGCTCCAACAAAAGCAAGAAGCTACCAAAGCCACCGACAGCAACCGGCAAATCGCCAGCACGGCGGTGCAATCGTGACCGTCGCATCCAACCAAACCGCCCACGACCGAAGCCATTCGCTCACCCGCGTCCTTTGGGTCACGTTTTTCGCAGCCCTTGCCGCACGACTGCTTTTTTGCTTTGTCGCTATCCCCGCCCTCGGGCTCAACCTCGGCCCGGCGCGCAGCGACTTTCATTCATCGACCGACGGCTACACCACCCTCGCCGTCAATCTCATCGACCACGGTGTATATGCCTTCGCGCCCGACGCCGCGCCGACGAGTTACCGCGGCCCGGCCTTTCCGGCGGCGCTTGCGATTTTCTACGCCGCCATCGGTAACATCGATATCGCTGTCTTGCTCGTCAACTGCCTTTCGTCGGCGGCAACCTGCGTATTCGTCTTGCTCATCGCACGGCAACTATTCGGCACACGCGTAAACGGGTGGTGGGCCTCGCCCGTTGTCTTCTTCCCACTCTCAATCTATTACTGTGCCAACGCGTTCTCGGATACGTTTCTCGCGCTCACTGTCGTCGCATACATCTGGTCCACGATTCGTCTGTTGCGACGGCCCACGCACGGCAACGCCCTAATCGTCTCCATATGCTTCACGTTGGCGGCGCTGACCAAAGCCGTCGTGCTGCCAATACCGCTGCTACTCGTTGCATTCACGTTATTAACCAAGCGCCCCGCATTGAAGCCAGCCATCGTCGCGACCGTATTAGGCATTGCGCTCACCGGCATCTGGACCGCGCGCAACTACATCGTCACAAACGAGTTCACGCCCGTTACCGGTGGCACCGGTTTCAACATGTTGCTCGGCACGTACATGATCGAAGAGAGCCACGACTGCGACCGTAGCATGAAGCATGGCCGCAAACGGGCCTTGGACTACTTCGCATCAACCGGCGAACCGATCTTGCTCGACCGACTGGAAACCAACGGACACCTCGATGTGCCCAAAGACATCGACCAACGCTACGGTGCCGTCGCTGTCGACATTTTCAAGGCCGATCCGATGTTGCTCGTCAAGAAGCTCGGCGTCGGTGCCGTGCGCTTTTGGTACTTCTCATCGAGCCCGACCAAGTCACTCGCCAACGCCGTCGTTAATGGCGGCGTACTCTTCCTTGCGCTCGTAGGCCTGTTCGTCGTACCGACCGATCGTTGTCTCGCCGCCGTTTGGCTCGCGCTCTTTACCTTGGCCTTCGTTTTTCTGTATGCACTGATCATCATTCACTCGTCGCGCTTTAGCTTGCCGATCGTGATGGCGTTACTACCATTGGCAACGGCGCCTGTCGTAGCGTTGATCGGGAAACGAACGAGCACAAACAACGCCGGAACGCGCCAAGCATCCGAAGCCCTATCCACCAACGCCGAGGGTCTGCAATCATGACGGCCCTCTCGCGCAAGAACCTGTGGGAAAAGACGCCCGCCCCCGTTAAGCGCGGTCTGGCCGGCGCGCTGTCCGTGATGCCGCCCTCATTTTGGTTGGGCAAGGCCTTCCGCGAACAACTCGCCTTCGCCAATACCGCCGCGACTTGGTCGGTCGAACAAAGCCGCGAATATCAAACGCGCCAACTACGCGACATCTTAAAACTCGCGCACGATCAATCGCCCTATTGGCGTCGCATCATCGACGACGCCGGTCTCAATCCCAACGACATCCAACAGCCCGAAGACATCCGCGCGTTACCGTTGATCGACAAACAAACGTTGATCGATCACGGCCCCGAGATGCTCACGCGCCCCACCAACAGCCCCGGCGTCGACTCGGTCTCCACCGGCGGATCGAGCGGTGTGCCGTTGAAGTTTCACATCGGTAGCGAGCGATCGGCCATCGAATACGCCTACCTCGTCGCCGGTTGGCAACGCGTCAGCTATCAACCCGACATGTCGCAAGTCATTCTGCGCGGTGCCATCGTCGCACCCGACCGCACCGGTCTGCGTTATTCGTACGATGCAATCTTGCGTCGCCATCAGTTCAGCAACTTTCACATGACCGATGAGAACATGGCGTGCTATTTAGACAAAATGGCCACATTGGGCGATTGCTATCTGCACGTCTATCCGTCATCCATCGCCGCGCTCACGCGCTTTATGCAGCGCACCGGTCGTTCGTTACCAACAAACATCCGCGGCATCTTGGCCGGCAGCGAAATCGTCTACCAAGAAGACCGCCGCGCGACCGAAAACCTCACGGGCCTGCGCTACTTCTCTTGGTACGGTCATTCCGAAAAGCTCGTCCTCGCCGCCGAATGCGAACACGACGCGACCTATCACGTTTGGCCCACGTACGGTTACTGCGAACTCGTCGATGAAGACGGCGAGGCCATCACCACCGTTGGCGAGCGCGGCGAGATCATCGGGACCGGCTTCATCAATCGAGTGCAGCCGTTTATTCGCTACCGCACCGGCGACTTTGCGACGTACTTGGGCGACCGTTGCCCGCACTGTGGCCGCGAGCAGATGTTGCTCGGCGACATTCAGGGGCACCGCACGCAGGAGATGCTGATTTGTGCCGATGGGTCCGAAATCAGTTGGACGGCGGTCAACATGCACGACGGCACGTTTGATGGCGTGCGGCAGTTTCAATTCTTGCAACAAACGCCCGGTAAAGCGACGCTGCGCGTGTTGCCGGCGGCAGGTTGGAGCAACGACCGCGCCGACGCCATAAAAAAAAGCCTCGACCGAAAACTCGCCGGGCGTATCGTGTTTGAGGTGGCCGTTTGCGACGACATACAGTTGACGACGCGCGGCAAAATGACATTCGTGGATCAACGCATACCGGACGTCGCACAGAACGCGGCAACCACAGCGAGCCATACGTGAAACAGGTTGTACAAAATTACCGCACGGGCAACCTCAGCCTCGAAGACGTGCCCGCACCGATCTGTCGGCGCGGCGGCGTCGTCGTACGCACGTGTTACTCGCTGGTCAGCACCGGCACGGAACGTATGAAGGTCACGCAAGCGCGCATGAGCCTGATCGCCAAGGCCCGCGCTCGTCCCGATAAGGTCAAACAGGTTATCGATAGCGTGCGGCAAGTCGGTCTCGCCGAATCGCTGAACAAGGTGCGCGAACGGCTCGATGCGCTCACGCCGCTCGGTTACAGCATGGCGGGCATCGTCGAAGAAGTCGGCGATGGCATCGACGATTTGCGCGTGGGTGACTTGGTTGCGTGCGCGGGCGAAGGCATCGCCTGTCATGCCGAGTTTGTGGCCGTACCGCGGAATCTTTGCGCGAAATTGCCCGAAGGCGTGGACCCTGCCGACGCCGCGTTTGCGACCGTCGGCGCGATCGCCATGCACGGCGTGCGACAGGCAGGCGTATCGCTCGGTGATACGGTGTTGGTCGTCGGCTTGGGTTTGGTCGGCCTGTTGGGCGTGCAAATATTGAAAGCTGCTGGCTGCAAGGTCATTGGTGTTGACTTAGACGAAGAGAAACTCGCCTTAGCGCGCGACTGCGGAGCGGACCTTGCGCTACATCGCAACGACAGCGCCCTAACCGACGCCATCGAACAAGCTACCAACGGCTTCGGGGTCGATGCCGCTTACATCGCCGCCAGCACCAAGTCCGCCGACCCGATGACGCTCGCCGGTGAAGTCGTACGCGATCGCGGTAACGTCGTTATCGTCGGCATGGTGCCGGTCGAAGCCGATTGGCAAACGTATTACGAAAAAGAGTTGAACGTGATTTTGTCGCGTTCGTACGGCCCGGGCCGTTACGACGCGAGTTACGAGAAAAAAGGCGTCGACTATCCCATCGGCTACGTCCGTTGGACCGAAGGCCGCAACCTGGAAGAGTTTCTACGCCTCATCGGCAACGGTTCGCTGAAGCCCAAGCAACTCAAGCCAAGCGTGTATCCACTCACCGATGCACCCGATGCCTATCAGGCATTACACGACGGCGCAGGCGATGATGCCGTAGCCATCCTTTTCAAGTATCCGACCGACGCACCGTTAACGCGCCGCGTGGAATTGACGCCCGCCACCGCAAGCAACGGTCAAGCGGGGACCGTCAACCTGGCGTTGATCGGCGCGGGCAACTTTGCCACGGCCACGTTGATACCCGCCATGAAGAAGGCCGACGGTGCGCACTTGAAAGCCATCTGCTCGGCAGGTGGCCTTAGCGCTCGCAGCGCCGCCGGTCGCCACGGTTTCGAATATTGCACGAGCGAATTTGACGAAGTTTTGCGCGACGAGAGTGTACACGCGGTCGTCATCGCCACGCGCCACGACACCCACGCAGCTTTCGCTGCCAAGGCGCTGCGCGCCGGAAAGCATGTGTTCGTCGAAAAGCCGTTGGCGCTAACGCCAAACGAATTGCAAGACGTGATCGCTGCGCAACAAACCAGCGGTCGCATCTTAATGCCGGGCTACAACCGTCGATTCAGCCCGTTGGCACAGTCGATTCACGCCGCGTTTGCGAAGCGCTCGTCACCCATCGAAATCATCTGCCGCGTCAACGCCGGCGCGCTCGGCAAAGACTCGTGGTATCAGGATGCCGACGAGGGTGGCTGGCGCATCGTGAGCGAAGGTTGTCACTTCGTCGATCTGATTCAATACCTGGCCGGTGCCAAAATCGAACGCACCTACGCCGAAATGATCGGTGGTCGCGTATCCGGTCAGCAAAACGACAACTGTATCGCCACGCTGCGACTCGAGGACGGCACCATCGCCACGCTTGCTTACATCGCCAACGGCGACACCGCCGCAGGTAAGGAACGCATCGAAGTCTTCGGCCAAGGCACGACCGCCACCATCGACAATTGGCGACATGCAACGATTCACGCGAACGGTAAGAAAGAGTCCATCGCGCCCAAAGGCACGGGCAAAGGCCACGCCGCGGAGATGGCGGCGTTCGTCAACGCAATTTGTTCCGGCGGCACGGCTCCGATTGCCCTCGACGATGCCATCAACACCACAGCCACCACGTTTGCGATTTCCGAATCGTTGTTAACCGAGCGACCGATTTACGTCGCAGATGTACTGTCGCGCCCGGCAGGCGAGGAGGCGACCGATGGTTAGCCCCACGCTCGAACGTTGCCAAGCCTTGCGCGAACGCCATTACCCGCGCAACCAATGGCCCGGCATCATGTATGAAGCCGCCGTCACGCGCGGTTTCGATGGCACCGGCGTGTTGCTAGAAATCGGTTGCAGCCGCGAAGGCAAACGCCTGCGCCGGATGGCGCAGCACTTTGCCCACGGCGTCGGCATCGATATGGAAATCGCCCATCAATGGCCGCCCGAAGATCAAACAACCATGATCCTCGGCGATGGACATAAACTCTGCCTGCAAGACGAAGGTGTTGATGTCGTCTGCATGGCCAACGTTGCCGAGCACCTCGAACATCCCGCCGTCGCGTTTCGCGAATGTGCGCGCGTGCTCAAAACCGGCGGTCGCCTCGTCGTCATGACAGTCAATCAAAACTTCCCGCCGATCGCCGCCGCGCGCGTCATGCCGCACGGCATGCGACAGATGATTAACCGCATTGCTTCAGGCACGGCTGATGAAGACACGTTTCCGGCCTACTACCGAGCGAACACGCTAGCCAGCCTGACATCGGAGGCACGCGCCGCCGGTTTCGAAGCAGTCGATGTGCGTTATATTCAGCACCATCCGCACTATCTCATGTTCTCAACGGCGGCGTATCGCTTGGGCGTATTGTTTGAAAAAATGACGCGGCCGGTCGCGCCGTTGCGCCACATGATTCTGGGCGTATTCGAGAAGCCCGCCGCACCGACCAACGGCAACGGCAACGGCAACGGAGGTGCTACGCGATGAGCCGCCCCACCGCCACTGCCGAACAACCCACTGTCGTGCGCAACTACTTCGACGACGCTAGCACGAGTTGGGGCCAGCGTTACCAACAGCCTCCGCGCGGCATGGCCGACGTTGACCTGCTTATGCGCCGACGCAACATTCACGAACTGTTGCAACCGATCCTCGACGCGGCCGCGAATACGCTACAAGTCATCGACGTCGGTTGCGGCAGCGGCGACGTCCTCGCCGGTTTGCCGCGCGACAAGATGCGCGTCTTCGGCATGGACTTCTCCCCGGAGATGGTTCGGCATGCATCGATCGCTCATCCGCAGGATCGCTTTCTGGCTGGCGACGCCACGCGCTTGCCGCTCGCCTTCGACAGCGCCGACATCGCCGTGTCGTCGGGCGTGATCGAATACATCCCCGATCCGCTCTCCGCAGTCGCAGGCATCGTCGCAACGTTAAGACCCGGCGGTCATCTCATTATTTCGTTTCCGAATCGCAAGAGCGTGTTTCGCCATTTGCTGCATGTCGAACGCAGCCTCGAGCGCACGGCGCATCGCGCGAAGAACGCCCTACGTGGAAAAGCATCAACAAACGGTAGCAACAACAGTCGTTATCGCCATCGTCAATGGTCGGTCGGCGAAGTGACCGACCTGCTGCGTCGCGCCGGTTTGATCGTCGAAGAGGTGCGCATCAATACATTCGGTCCTTGGGGGCGGCTGGGTCGCTTGCGGATGATGTCGCAAGCCTCACAATCGCTGTCTGCCCGCTTCAAAAACGCCAACGCCGTTACCACCCGCTTTGGCAGCACGCTCGTGATCCGAGCGCGCAAGCCGGGCGACAACGCGTAAACCATCATGATACGCCTCACGGCCCTCTACATTCTTATTTTCGTGTTATCGCTGGTCGCCGTGCGCCGCTGGTTCTGGTCGCTCTGCGGCCTGCTGTTCGTCACCGTGCTGATGCAAAACCCGAGCATGCCGACGATGATGTTCGGTGTTCAAGGTCTCAATCCGTGGAACGCGCTGTTTCTCGTCATTGTGATCGCTTGGTATTTTGAGCGTCGGCGCGACCCCGAGCGCGCGCCCGCAACCGCCGCGCCGGTGTTTCTCTCATTGGCATACGGAGCGATGCTCGTCATCATCGGCCTCGTTGCCGTCGTATCCATTCGCGAGTTTCGCGGTGACTATGAGGGCCGCTACTCCGCCAAAGACATCGGCATCGATACGATTATCAACCCGCTCAAGTATCTGGCCGTCGGCTATTTGTTTTACGATGGCTCGTTGCGCCGCACGCGCGTGAAGCTGGCTCTCGTTTGCGCTATCGGTAGCGGGCTATGCTATTCGCTATTGATGTTTAAAACGCTGCGCGAGAAGGTCTTTACGATCGACACCGGCGGCGCGCGGCGCGCGACGGACAAACTCATCGGCCTGTTCGCGAACGACCTTGCCGAGATCACGGCGTTCTCCTTATGGGGCGCGTTGCTGTTGGTGATCGTGCTCTACAAGCCGTGGGAGAAGTTTGCGGTCATGTTCACTGCCGCCGCGTCGCTACCGGCGTTCCTCGCTCTCAAGTCGCGCGCGGGCTTCCTCGCATTCGTTGCGTCCGGCGTGCTGTTGGGCATGCTGCGTTATCGCATCTTGTTGATTGTCCTCCCGCTGGCCGCAGTCGGCGTGGGCATCGCCGTGCCTGATGTGGCTGACCGTGTGTTGGCCGGTGTCGGCAGCGATGTGGACCATAGCAACTTCGACGAAATCTCGTCGGGGCGCACGACTTACTTGTGGCCCGCCTCGCTCGAACAAATCGCCAAGTCTCCCATTGTCGGCCACGGTCGTTACACAATTCTCCGTACCGACGCTTACGAACGCATGATGGACCTCGGCGCCAAGGCCGTGCCGCAACATCCGCACAGCGCGTATTTGGAAGTATTGCTCGATGCCGGCGGCGTCGGCCTCGGCATTTGCATCGCCTGCTTCATCGGCTTGATGTACGTCGGCTGGCAACTGCTGCGCTATCCGTATGACTCGCTGATCCGCGTCGTGGGTGCCATCGGTCTCGTCGCCGTTGCAACTGAAATGTCTGCCGCCATCGCCGGTTCCAGCTTTTACCCCACGCAAAGCGCCGTACCCTATCTGTGCGTTTGGGGCGTGATGCTGCGCGTGCGACACGAACAGATCGCGTTCCAACGCAGAGCCGCCGAGCAACCGACCGTATCACCCTACGCGCTCAACGACGAACCGCCGCTAACGCAGGTGGGCGCGTCATGATCAAACTCGCTTACATCGCAGCGCCGAGTTACTCCGGTTCAACCTTGCTCACGTTTCTGCTGAACGCCCACCCGCGCATCGCGACTGTCGGCGAACTGAAGTGGGGTAGCATCGACTTGGCAACGTATCAATGCTCGTGCGGCGCGTTGCTAACGGCGTGCGACTTCTGGCGCGAGCTGCGCGAACGCGTTGAAGCCGAAGGATTGACTTTCGACCTGCAGCGCCCGCCGACCGAGTTTCGCACGCACACCGGCGGCCTTACCGACCGCATCGTCCGTGCCCGAAATCGCGGCCCGCTATTTGAAGGCGTGCGCGGCGCAATGATGGCCGTCAGTCCGGCTTGCCAAGATTTGATTGCAACAGCCCGCGCCACCAATCGCGCCGCCATCAACGCCGCGCTCGAATTGCAACAGGCCGACATCTTTCTCGACGGTTCCAAAGACCCCGTTCGGTTGCAACACTTGCTAAACACCGGCGATTATGATGTGCGACTAGTCCATCTCGTCCGGGATGGTCGCGGCGTCGTTAACTCGACGATTAGCAAGAAAGGCCTAACGCCAACCGTCGCCGCGGAAGACTGGCGCCGCACGCACGAACAAACCGAACGTCTGGCTCAGCGTTTGGACGCGCATCAGTATCATCGCGTGAGTTATGAAGCGTTATGCAATAACACCAAAGCCACACTGCGTGAGTTAGCCGCATTCCTCGAAATAGATGCGGGTGACTTCGCCGATGACATGTCGGCGGCAACGCATCACATACTCGGTAACCGGATGCGTCTTAGCCGCCTCGACGAAATCACGCTCGATGAAAAATGGCGCACCGAATTGGACGCAATCGCACTGGCCGCATTCGAAAAATCTGCCGGTGCGCTCAACCGGCGTTACGGGTATCAATGAGCAACGACCGTAACAAACCGACGCCCGCTCAGCCTGCTGCAACCGATCAGTCATCAGGCCCGCCCGCCCCTGCGCCCTTCGTTGACAACATCGGCACTGCTCCGACGCCGACAGCCGCGCCGCCACCTCGTCGCCCTTCCGCCGCGCGCAATGTTGCCGCCAATTGGATTTGGTACCTGCTCGTCCTCGCGTCCGGCTTCATCATTCCACGGCTCGTGTCCGATTACCTCGGCAAGTCGCTGCTCGGCGTATGGGTGCTCGGTTGGTCGTTTGTCTTCTTCGTGCGCTGGCTGCACATGGGGCTCACGTCGTCCGTCTCGCGCTACGTCGCGCGCGATCGCGAACTGGCAAACTGGGATGCCCTCAACCAGACCGTTAACACCAGCTTGGCCATTCTCAGCGGCGCATGCGTATTGGGCTTCGCCGTTGCCGCCGGTTGTTCCTATCTCGTACCAAGCCTGTTACCCGACGACGCTACGCCCGACCTAATTCGAACCGCCCGCTGGGTCGTCGTGTTGTTGTCTCTAACAGCAGCATTGCAACTGCCCGGTGGTGTGTTCAACGCCGTTATCACCGGCTGCGAACGATTCGATGTGCTCAATATCATTCGCGTGGTGCGCGACGGCGGTGTTTTACTGGCGATCGTGTTTCTCTTGCGCGACGGTCACGGCCTCATCTCCGTCGCCGTTGCCGTACTGGTCGGTGAAGTTTCCGGCGACCTATCCAAGTGGATCGCGGCATTGCGAATTTGCCCGCAAATCCGTCTGCGCCCCGAACACGTTGATACCAAAGCCGCCCGACAGTTGCTCACCTATGGCGGCAAGACCGTCGCACAAGGATTGGCCCGCGGCAGTTTGTACGAAGTAAACCACCTAATGGTCTTAAACATGCTCGGCGGACCGGCGATGTTGGCGATTTATTCGCGACAAACGGCACTACTCAAACACGCGTTGCGTTTCATGAAACAATACGCCCAGGTGTTCATCCCCCGCAGCAGCGCTTACGACGCCGCCGCCGATCGAGCCGCGCAACGATCCTTGCTCGTAACAACCACGCGCATCGGCCTCTACTTTTCGCTTCCGATCGTGTTGCTGCTGTGCATATTGGGCGACCATCTCGTCACGCTTTGGATGGGCCCCGGCTTTACGGCGCAACCCGTTCTAATCGTCATCGCCATCGGCCACTTGTTTATGATCCCGCAGCAAGGCGCCTACTCGGTATTGATGGGCCAAAACCGGCACGGTCGCATCGCGATCATCGACTGGTACGGCGTGGTGCTCGGCGTCGTGTTGGCGTGGGTGCTGATCGCGCTGTTCGATCTCGGCATGCTGGGCGCGGCAATCGGCCTCGCCGTTCCCGTCGCGCTAACGGGCGGTGTGGTCATGCCCATCATCGCTTGTAACGCGTGCGAACTTCCCCTCACGCAGTACCTTCGCCGCATCGGTTGGGGACCGTTGCTCGCCAATATTCCGCTCGCGTTATCATTTGCAATCAGTCGCGCATGGTTGGACGGCTTTTGGATTGCCGTCGGCGCGGGCGTTGGAGGCTTAATCACGATTCCAATTTGCTGGCGTATGGTGGTTCCCGCCGAGATGCGCAGCCGAATACTCGGCAAGCTCGGCATCCATCGCGCCGCAAATCAAAGCGCAGCACCGCACGCCGCCACTTCGCAGAGTTAGCCTATCACGCGTATGTCTTCTAACCGCCCCAGCATCTGCTTCGTCGCGCCCAACAATTACGCGGTGCTATCCGGCGATCCGAATGTGCAACACATTGGCGGCGCGGAAGTGCAACGAGCGCTGACTGCACGCGAACTCGCCCAGCGCGGTTGGCGCGTCAGCTTCGTCACGCTCGACCACGGCCAACCCGACGGCATCGAACACGACGGCATTCGTGTGTTTAAGGCGTACGACAAACGCGACGGCATCAAAGGCCTGCGCTTTATTCACCCGCGTTGGACCGGCCTCAACGCCGCCATGCAACGCGCCGATGCAGACATCTATATTCAACGCACGGCGGGCATCGAAACAGGACAGGTCGCGCACTGGACGCAGTCCAGCGATAAGAAATTTGTGTACGCGGTGGCCAGCGAGCCCGAATGCGATAAACGCGTCGGCAATCGCACATCCTGGCGCGAACGCGCGTTCTTTAAGTACGGCCTGCGTCGAGCGAACGCCGTCGTCGCCCAAACGCGACGACAAGTTGAACTACTCAATACCACCTATCGCATCGAGGCGCGACTGATTCGCAGTGCGGGCATCGACCCGACGCCCGACCTTAGCGACGAAGCGTTAGCCGCACGCATACAAGCGCCGCGCATCCTCTGGGTGGGCCGTTTCTCGCGCCCCAAACGCGTGGATCGCTTGCTCAAAATCGTACAGGCCTGCTCGCAATATCACTTCGATATCGTCGGCGATCACCCCAACCCCGCACCCGACATCGCCACCGCCGTCGCCGGCCTTCACCAGCAACCCAACGTCACCATGCACGGCTTCGTACCCTACCGCGACGTCGGTACACGTTACGATCGCGCGGCGTTCTTGCTCTGCACCAGCGACTGGGAAGGGTTTCCGAACACGTTCATCGAAGCTTGGTCGCGCGGCATACCGGTCGTATCGACGGTCGATCCCGATGACGTCATCACCAACGAAGTATGTGGCCGCGTGATTAATTCAACGGAAGATGCGCAACCGGCGATTCATGAACTTCTGAATAACGCCGCCGACTATCAATCCACCGCCCGCTCGGCGGTCGCGTACTTTCGCGCGTCGCAAACCATCGATAAAGTGGCGTCGGATTGGGAATCGTTGTTAATGCGCATGGTCCAACAGTGACTGACGGATTAAAACGAGCGACTCACAATTCTCATGACTTGAAACTCGATTCACGCTCCCCTCTCCATATTCCAAAGGTATCAACCGAAAATAGCCCCTTTACATCGCGGGGGGGGGGGCTCGTAACACGCACATCCCGCTTCGGCCCCGCGAATTTGCAGGCATCATACCCCCACTAACATCACTCCTGCGGCAGCCACATTTTGCGTACAATATCCACCGACACTTACAACACCGACCAGACGAAAACTCTTGGTGTGATACATGACCGCCCGCTACGACATCATCGGCAATACCTACGACACCACCCGCCGCGCCGATCCATATTTAACCCAACGGCTGCTGCATCACCTAAACCCCCAACCCAAGCAACGCATTCTCGACGTCGCCTGCGGTAGCGGCAACTACACCATCGCCTTACACGACCTCGGCGTAGATATCTGCGGCGTCGACGTGTCAACCAAGATGATCGCCGCGGCTTATCAAAAAAACAAAAACATCGATTGGCGCATCGCCGATGCCACCAACCTTCCATTCAACAACGGCGAGTTTGCCGGCGCCATCTGCACCTTGGCAACGCATCACTTCGACGATATGCCCGAAGCGTTCTACGAAGTTCGACGTATCCTAAACCAAGGTCGATTAATCATCTTCACCGCCACGCCCGAGCAAATGGCGGGCTATTGGCTCAACCACTATTTCCCGCAGATGATGGCCCGCTCGATAGAACAAATGCCGACGCTCGACGCCACGACCGCCGCGCTGACCGACGCCGACTTCGAAATCATCACCACAGAGCCCTACTCCATCCAACCCGACTTGCAGGACTTTTTCTTACACAGCGGCAAGCACGAACCGGCCATATACCTCGACCCTCAAGTTCGCTCAGGCATCTCCACCTTTCGCCTGTTCGCCGAAGATGAAGAACTCAACCGCGGCTGCGAACGGCTAAAACAGGACATCGAAACCGGTGATGTCAACGACGTGTGCCGGGAATTCGAAAATGAGCTTGGGGATTATCTTTTCATCATTGCGCAAACCATCGGATAAAATCATCGACCATCCATGCCCACTTGCCCCGCCTGTCATTCTGACCGCACCGGTTACTACTTCGACCCAAAGACCGGCCGCGCCGTGTATCAAGATGCCAAGGCACTCGCGAAATGCCATGACTGCGGCGACGTGTTCATCGCGGCCGGTGCCGCCCTCGAAAAACGAATCGGTCTTAGCTTCTGGCAACGTTGGTCGCGCACCATTACGTATCTTTCCGGCGCGGCATTCAGCATGTTGGAATACTGGTTCGATATCTTCTGGGTCGGCCTCGCCGCCCAATGGGCGCTGATTGCCGCCATCGTTTTCACGGCGCTCGGCATTTCCGAAATCCTTCTCGCGCGTTCGCTCGCCTCCGGCGGCGTACACATTCTTCACTCGCAATCACTATGGCTGCGGATGTTAATCCTCTTCGTGCGCTACGCCCTACCGATCGGCCTCATCGTCATGGGCATTCTCTTCAACATGCAGCAAACGCGCGACATCATCGAGAGCATTCAATCCGACCTGCCCATGTAAAACAAAAAAAGGGACGAATGCCGAAACATCCGCCCCCAAAAAGCTAATCTATTAACGCGCTATCGCCCCGCCCCCCTCGATCCGGGGAATCGCACTTGCGTTTACGGATTGGTCGCGGCAGGTAACTCGACCACTTGCCATTCGATGTAACTTTGCTGCCCCCAGCGTTGCCGCTCGATGCGCAGGTTACTCGACGACGTGAACTCTGCCGTACTGTAGCTGCGCGGATACGCCGTACCCGTTCCGTTACACGTCATGCTGTGGAAGTGCATGCTGGATGCGGTATCAACCGAACTCAGCGACGCGTTGGCAGCAGACCAGTTCCTATTGCCGCTGTTATCGATCTGACCACGCTGCGCCGCCGCATCGGCACCGAAGTCAATCACCGTGTATTCGACCGTGCGCGTGCCGTTGCTACCCGTATGCTGATAAAACTCAACACCATCGCCTGCACCGGTCAATTGCCCGGCAACAGCCGTATAGGCCAAGCCGTTGCGATCGGTGCGCGATTGGAACAACAACAGCGATGTCGCCGGATTGACCGACGCTATCGAAGCCGTCGCACGCGAGTTTTGGCGTGGGTTGCTAAAACTCAGCGAACCGCTCTGAATCGAATCGATCTTCGACGCGTCAAATTCAACCACCGTCCAGTTGTAATCGACGCTCGAACTGCCGGTATCGGCACGTTCGACGCGCACCGTCGAAGCTGAATCGACGTATGCCGTCAGATGCGCCTCGCTGAAGTAACTGCGGCTGTTCGAATTCGTATCCGCATACACCAGGGCCAAACAATCAGCAGGATTGACCGTCGCGCCGATGGCCAACGACGCAGCGCCTTGGCTGTTGCTGAACGAACCCGAACCGCGATAGGCGGTGAACTCACCACCCACGCACTCGATCACCTGCCAGCTCACCCAAGACGAATTGCCCGAGTTACCGCGATAGAGCCGCAGCGTATCGCTATCGAGCAAGTCGCCGCGCACAATTACCTGATTGGCATTGGTATTGCCGTTTTGATAACCCGTACCGTAACTCAACAACACAAACGCGTGATCGGTGTCCACCGCAGCGATCGAAACATCGAGGGTTGAACCCGTAATCTGAGCGCGGCCCGACTGCACGTTATAGCCCGATGCCGTCTGGTTCGGATCGAACGGCATCAAGGCAATTTCGTTGCTGTAACCGCTCTCGTTGCCCGACGTATCCATCGCCGTCACGACGAAGTAGTACGTTTCGTCGTTGGTCAGCCCGCCGACATAGAACGACGTCGCATCGTCGTTATCAACTTCGGTGTATGGCCCGCCAGCCGACGTCGCGATGTAGATCACGTACACCGCCAAGTCTGACTCGCTGTTGGCGTCCCAACTCAAATCCACAGCACCGTCCAGGGCGTTCCCAGCTAGATTCGACGGTGCCGCCGGTGGAGTGGTATCTGTCAGTGTGGCACTCGCCTCTTGGCTGAAACCGGTTTCGCTTTGACCGTCGTAAAGCGTGGTCACGACGTAGTAGTAGGTGGTACCGATCGCGACATTCTGATCGGTCCACCATTCGCTTTGCACGGCAGCCACCGACGAATAAGGACCACCACTCGTCGTCGAACGATATACAATGTACCCTGTTAATTGTGGGCTGTTCACCTGCGACCAGCTCACCGTGATCGAACTAAAGCCTGCCGTTGCCGATACGTTGTCGGGTGGCAGCACCGGCGCGATCGGCGTAACCGAGACTTCATTGCTGTAGGCACTTTCCTGTTCGGCCTCGTCGGTCGCCGTCACGACATAGTAATACGTCGTGCCGCCGGTCACCGAGTTGTCGTAGTAATTGCCACCTTGCGCGACGCCGACAAAAGCATAAGGCCCGCCCGACGTCGTCGAACGATAGACCGTGTACAAATCGATATCCGGATCCCAATTCTCCAACCATTCGAGATCGACGGCATTCTCATCGGGCGTCGCTTCCAACTCACGGGGCGCCATTGGAACCGGATCGGCTTCGGGCGTGACCGAAACTTCATTACTGAAACCGCTCTCATTGCCGAAGTCATCCACCGCCGTCACCACGAAGTAGTACGTCGTGCCATTGGTCAGACCGTACACCGGGAATTCACTCGGGTCATCGCCGTCGTATTCTTCGTAAGGACCACCCGCCGTCAGCGAGTAGTAGATCAGGTACACGTTGAAGTCCGGCTCGGTGTTGTCATCCCAATCGAGATAGGCCCCTTGCGACAGCGGATAGCCGACCAGATTCTGCGGCGCGGCGGGCGGCACCGAATCAAACGGTACCGCGTTGACCACATTGCTCTGCTCGCTTTCTTGCAGCGAGAAATCGACCGCCGTCACGACGTAGTAGTAGCGCGTACCGTTGACGACGTTCGCATCAACGTGAGCGCTCGTGCTGCCGTACCAAACTTCACCAAACGGTCCGCTCTGCGACGTGCTGCGAAGCAAGCGATACGAATAGAAATCGGGATCGTTCACGTCATTCCAATCGAGCGAAATCTGATTCGCGCCGGCCGTTGCCGTCAGGTTCGTCGGCGTGGGCGGCGGCGGATCGCTCAACGGGCGACCGACGAATTCCGCCGTATAACCGCTCTCGTTCAACGCGCCGTCGGTGGCCGTCAGCACATAGTAGTAGTCCTGATCGTTGGTCAAACCGCTATCGAGAAACTCTGGATCTTCCGAGAAATCGACAAACGTGTACGGCCCGCCCGAGGTGCTCGAACGATAGACGGACACGTAATAAAAATCCGAATCGTTCGGCGGCGTCCATTCGATATATACCGTGCCGATGTTGCCCGTCGTCGTGATGTTATACGGCAAGCCCGGAGCCTCGTTGTCGATCGGTGTCGTCGTGGCTTCATTGCTATACGGGCTCACTGCGCCCGCTTCATCGACCGCTTCAACCACGAAGTAGTATGGCTGACCGTTGTTCAAACCGCCGACGACCCAACTAGTCACGTCGTCGCTATCGATCTCATCGTACGGACCACCTGCGACGTCGCTATAGTAGATGCGGTACTCGCGGAAGTCGGGCTCGGTGTTGGCATCCCAACTGAGATACGCCTTGCGATCGCCCGGCGTTGCGACGAGACCCGTCGGCGCGGCAGGCGGGAGGTTCGTCGGCGTGCCGACCGCTTCGGCGCTCAGCGTACCTTCATTACCGTAAGCATCCGATGCACTCACGACGTAGTAATAGGTTTGATCGTTAACCAAGCCCGCATCGACGTAATCGCTGCTTGCGATCAACGCTTCCGTCACGGGCGTGTAGGGGCCGCCCGTCGTATCGGAACGGTACAGCGTGTAACCCGTCAAGTTGCTTTCGCTGTTGTCGTCCCAATCGAGCGTCAACGCCTCTTCGCCAACACTCGCCACCAAATTCTGCGGCGCGGCCGGCAGGCTAACGCCCGCCGTAGCAAAGTCTTCATTGCCCGTATCGCTTTCATTGCCTTGAGCAAAGGCAGAAACGACGTAGTAGTACGTCACGCCCGTCACCGCCGAAGTATCGTCGTAAGCGCTAGCCGTTGGCGCTGCGATTTGCGTGTAAGGTCCGCCCGACGCTGTTGCGCGATAGACGACGTAGTTCACAATGTCCGGCTCGGCGTTGTCGTCCCAATCGAGATTGATGCTGTCGGCATCACCATTGGCAACGAGGTTCAACGGCGTACCCGGGTAACCGCCCTGCACGGTCCACGTGCGCGTCGCCGTCATCAAATTGCTACGCAGGTTCTCATCGCGCACGAGCGTGGTGTTATCCACAACCGTCACCGTGACGGTATGGACGATGTCGCTTAACGTCGCATAGTCGGGCGTAAAGGAATTGCCCGTCGCGCCCGCAACATCCGCACCATCGATGGCCCACTGCACATCGAGATTATGACCAACGGGTTGCATCGGCGTGACAGAAAACGTCGTGCCCGCAAGGTAAGCGTTGGACTGCTCCGGCGTGGCATCATCAATGGGGGACACCGTTTCATAGGTCAGGCGAATCAACTGTTCGCTGTTCACCTCTTCGAAGTCGCCATAGTTCGACCGCATGCGCGACGACGACGAAGGCCGAAAGATACCGTACTGTCGATAGTAACCACCCTCAAACGTGTCGATATTGGGCAAATCGAGCCAGCGATACCATTTGCGCAGTTGCGACGTTTGTTCCGACGCGTCGTAGATACTGACGTTCGCGAAATACGGCTCGCCGCCGGTGTACGTGCTGCCGGCCGTTTCGACGTATTCGTCCGTTAGGTTACCGAACGAGTGGCCAAACTCGTGCACGGCCACGCGCGCGGCAATTCCGTTACCGCCCGGAAACGTGCCGAGGTCGCCGCTGTAGTAACCCGAACCACCATAGGACGTAGTGTTTGCCGACGCGAGAATTTGATCTTCATCGGGTGCCGAAGCGGCGGCGGCGCGCGCCTTGCTCAGATTGATCGAAATGCCGCGGCTCGTCGCACTGACGCTCATATCCATCGCCGTGTCGCGATAGATGCCCGAGCCCGGCTCGTCAACGCCCGACTCGTTCGAGATCACATCCACGCGGTGCACATTGAAATACGGCGCGTATACGTCGAACGGATGCTCGTTAAATAGCGTCGTCACGACGTTGTTGATATGACCTTCGTACGTCGTCAAATCGGCAGTCGTGTATCCGTCACCGACGAACACCAAGTCCACACGGTTGTTCACCGGGCCGTTGCCCATCAACGTGGTGTACGACCAAGTATTGCGCGGCATGCTCAGCGCTTCGCGGCGCATATCCGCTGCCGAAATATCGACATGCTCGATACCGCAATGATCCGCGAAATGACGCAGCATACGCCGTGGGTGTTTCTCGCCTAAGGGCGGCGCGGCTTGCACTTCAGCCAGGCGCGCAAACGTCGTTACGACGCTTAGTGCGCACGCTGTCCACACGATTTTTTTCCAAATCGACGACATGAAGACTCCTCCGTTGGATAAATGGATGAGAAATTCGCCGCCGAGCAAGGGTGGGCAACAAGCGACGAACAACAATTTCAATTGACGCGCTTAGACTACAACCGCATGCCGGATCGACAAGATTATTCGGCGCGAATATTGGTTAATGTTGCGCAAAGAACTTAGTGATGACTCGCGTACGAACCTCGAAATAGCCGACGCGGCAAAACGGATATCCACATCATTTCTTACCAACCGTCAAAGCGGTCACCCGTATCGCTTGCTCAACGTATCCTGAGCTTCACAACACCAATTAAACGATTAACCCGATCATCAGCCGAGTCGCGTCGCGTCGACGACGCTTCGTTCGCTTCGCCGATTGCAACTCTATAAACTCCTGATGGAAACGGCCTGACCCTTTCGCCGACGCAACACCGACTTCAAACAAAACCTCAGCAAAACGTGAGACACGTCAGACGCGTTTAGCTGCGGCACCACCATCAAGCCTCACCGCCGACTCAGCCGTCTCCCGAATAAACAAACCTCCCCCCCTCAATACGCTGTGACTTCTTTACCGCCCTCCCCCAACGAACAAAACCCGCCCTGCAACGTACCAAAATCGGCGGTCATGTGATTTTTCGTGCCGCCCGAGGTCAACCTTCACCCGTGGTTACGACAGCAGGCTAACGCTATCATGACACGTCTTATGGGCATGCCGCAGAACACCAAAGATTACTACCGTTATTGCCCCGGCGAGGAGCACATTCGCATTTCCAATGCGATCTGCCGCGGTCGCCGTAAGTCGCACTTCCCCAAGTGCCACAACTGTCAATTCAATGACGACCAACACACGCAGGCGCCGCTGCAAGTCGAACGCAAGCAGGTCGAAACGCCGTCGCCCGCGAAGGTCATCAACGGACAAATCGTCGGCAACGCCAACCCGACCGAAGGCATCGGCGCGCTCTTCCATGCGTCCGAAGTCGCCGGCACTGTGCCCGCGCCCATGTCCGACGAAGCCGCATGGCGCATCGGTCACGCCGCCGCCCAATTCCTGCGCGCCAAGCTGCGCGGTTACGACCGAGCCGATCCCGATGCGAATTCGTTGGTGATCGGTCGCGACCCGCGCTCGCACAGCCCGCGTTTGGAGCGCGCGCTGATCGAAGGCGTTCGCGCCACCGGCACCGACGTCATCACGCTCGGCATCATCGATACGCCACAGCTTTACTTTGCCGTCGAGCGCATCGGCGCGTGCGGCGGCATTATGGTGAGCGCCGGCCATCGCCCCACCAGCGAAAACGGGTTCCGCATCTGCGGCCTGCAAGGCACGCCCATCGGTATGGACACGGGCCTCGGCAGCATTCGCGACATTGCCATTCGCGTGCCCGTGCATACGACGGGTGCGAATTCGCGCAAGCTGGAACGCGACGATGTCGAAGCCTATACCGACTTCATTCGCGGCGTGCTGCACGCGCGCAACAAGTTGCCCCGACCGATCAAAGTCGTCGTCGATGCCTCCAACGGTTCGGCCGCTCGTTGGATTCCGCTATTGTTCAAGGGCATGCGCAACTTGCGGATCATCAAGCTCAACTTTGAGCATGAAGGCGAGTTTCATCACGAGCCCAACCCGCTTAAGAGCCGCAACCTGCAACAGATGCGACAAGTTTTACGCGATGAAGATGCCGATTTCGCCGTGTGTTTCGACGCCTCGGCCGAGCGCTGCGTGTTTATCGACGACCGTGCCCGCACTGTGCGGCCCGATTACATGATCGCGCTGCTCGCAAACAACTTTCTTGCGCGCGATCCCGATGCCACGATCGTGTTCGATCATCGCGCCAGCGCCGTGACCGAAGAAGAAATCCTACGCGTCGGCGGCAAGCCCATGCGCGAGCGTATCGGCCCCGCTTATATCAAGCGCGCCATGACGGAGAACGAAGCCGTCTTCGCCGGCGATTTGGCCGGTCGCTTCTACTTCCGCGAAACGCGTTACTGCGAATCGGCCTTTTTGGCGTTCGCCCATGTGCTCAACTTGCTTGGGACGAACGAACAACCGTTGAGCGAGCTGATCAAACCGTTGCAGCGCTACAGCAACTCGGGCGAGATCGAGTTTCAATGCGCCGATACCGAGCGCGCGCTGACGGAGTTATCCCTTGCACTTTCCAACGCGCGCGAAGAACGCTTCGACGGCGTCACTTACCGCTTCCCCGATTGGTGGGTCAACGTCCGCCCCAACGCCGCCCGCGGCGTGTTGCGCGTTAACATGGAAGCCCGCAACCGCAAGCAGATCGATGAGAAGTTGGAGGAATTGGGGGTTTTGTTGGGGGAGAGGATGTAGTTTTCGTAGTACCTCATCCACATTAATTGTGTAGGTTGCGACACTTTGCGCTGTGGCTGAAACCCTCACTCCAGCCCTCTCCCTGCGAGGGAGAGGGAGTAGACGTCACCCACATTTTTTAATGTGGATGAAATAGTAGGATGGGTTGTACTCAACCCACCGTCGGATGCCACGCTTATTTCGACGGGTTGAGTACGACCCACCCTACGCGGCTTCAACAGGTTTGTGGAGTCCGGACAAATGATGATGCCAGAGACGCCGAGTTTTACACGCAACGTAAAATCCGCATTCAGCTTTCTTGGCAAAGATCGAGGCTTCGCGACGAACTCTGACGTTGAAAACAACGCTATTACTTTCACGAACGACAGTTTCACAATCACGGTGTTTCGCGAGTCGGGCTCCTACATGATTTATGCCGAGTTCTCGCGTAACGGCACAGGTGAAAAGTTTTTGCTCCATGAAATTGTTCACGCGTTGGCTCCCGATGAAGCGTCTCAATGCCAGTGCAGTTGTGCTGATGAGCAAAAGACCAGTCGTTGTCTTAATCAACTGGCACAGTTGTGCGAACGGCATCTTCAAAAGTTTTTGGATATGGACGAACCGACTCTCGAAAAAGTGGCTTCGACGGCAAAATCTATGCGAGAGCAATACACGCTTGAGGCACAATACGGAGCAATCAAGGATCGTGCCAATCAAGCTTGGGATGCCAAAGATTGGCAAACGGCGCGAGAACTTTACGAGAAAGCGAAACCAGGTCTTTCCGATGCTGAAGAACGACGCTTGGATTTTCTGTTAAAAGAACTTTGAAACGCTTTAAGTTAGTACTTCATCCACATTAATTATGTGGGCTCCGAAACTATGCGATCTGGCTGCAATCCTCACCCCGGCCCTCTCTCTGCGAGGGAGAGGGAGTAGACCTCACCCACAACTTTAATGTGGTTGGCGTACTACCCGCTCAATCGCTTCTCGATAGGCGGATTCAGATTCAAGCCCCTAGGTTGGCGTACCAACCTAGAGGCACCCGGAATCTCATCGGGCCCTTAATCCGCGTCTAATTCAGTACAAAATGACGTCCAAACGGGCACGTGATCGGAAAACTCATCAATATAAGAATCGACATCGTCCGGACTATACACGTGCGTGCTCTGTCTAATTAGTTCTGAGGTATCTACGGGACGCACCATAATATGATCTATCAAAGATGCAAAACTTCCGATTAAATACGAAACATCGTTGGAGTTGTCTGTAAGTCTGCCTTTCCATGTCTGGGCGTAAAAGTTACCAGCAAAAAACAACTCACTAACTGAAGGGTCCGATGCTTCAGCATTGAAGTCTCCGACCAGAATGATGTCCCTCTCACCAGATACCGAAATAAGATTTTCGATGGCGTCTAAGAGTTCGCCCGCTTGCTTAGCTCGCAAACGATCCGAATAATCGCCACCTATCTGGGACTTCAGATGAACGGCAACAACCCAGAAATCGAACTGGCCTGATTTGAACCTTGCGGCCAAGGGTTTGCGCAATCGACCAGAGCTGGACGGACTATCCAATTCAACGGGATCCGAAAGCAACGTCACTTCGTCACGGTCGTAGGCGATGACAATATTCTGTTTGTCGCCTGATTTCCCGGCAAGGAACTCGTAGCCATCATCTTGCATATATTTCTTGAGCCACTTGTATTGTTGGTCAGACATCCTTCGTTCTCTGTTTTTAAATGTAAATCTCCCACGCATACTGGTGTTGACTTCTTCAAACGCAACCACCTCTAAGTCCAGATCATCGGTCACAAAGTCCGCTATCCGTTTAACATCTTCTTCTTTGCGCAGTCCTTTGCGATAACGCATCTCGGTGCCGAGCCAAAAGAGATTATAAGTTCCTATCTCGATCGTGTTAGAAATCTCGGCTTCAGCTACTTCCGCATCGGCTGATTCGGCAAATGCGCTTGGCGTGTTGGCAGTCCCCCAAATCGCAGACACAAACTCCGGATGGTCAATAAAAGGGTTTCGATTCTGTTGATATTCTTCATAGATCAGATCATTACGGCGGCGTTCTACTTCATCGACGGGGTCAAGCGCATGCCACTTTAGAATCTGTGAACGTACACCAAGATAAGGTTCCTTACTCGATCTGTCTTGAATCGATTCGACTATTTCCAGGTCTGGATCACCATTCTCTCCCTCATAACGCGTTGCCATGTAAAGGACCATCCGTGCCACATCCCCTTTTACCGCATCCGGAGGTTCCCACGTCCAGACACCGTCCCCCTTCTTGCACTCGGTAAGACCGCTGTAGTTCCCATGCGTGTCTTCAAATAGATTTCCGTCTTCGGAGAAGGAGCGGTTATTGCGATTACTGTTCGTTGAAACATCGGCAGCGCGAAGATGATGCAGATCGGTACCCGCGCCTTTTCGTGTCCCGAAATCTCCGAAAGACTTTGGCCAAACATGTTCACGGTTCCAGCCTTTGCCACCATCATATTTCTTCACGGCATTCATTTTGAATTTGCTATAAATGCCGACAACCAAACTGGCATCTTCAGGATCTCGATCTAACGTTTTGAGCGCATCGTATGCCTTCGAGTAACTCAATTCGTAATGGTCATCGACGATGTCATGTAAGGCCTGCTTTAATGGCTCTCCGGTCAATCCTTCAGCGGTACTGTAATAGCCGACCGGCGGCCCGGCCTTGACCGGAATCGAACTCGCAATAAGTGCAGCAACGAAAATGAGGTAGGATAATTTTCGGTACATAAAGTGCCTCCTTCTAGTTCTTTACGGATTTAGCCACATGCCAATGCCGGTATTCCAAAATAGCATTACGAATATTTCGCGTCGTGCCCGTATTAGCATATCGACCGGTGAATGCAAAATCGAGCCCCCGGGATGGCGTGCCAGCAGTCCTTTCTCAGGATATGATTGCCACGATGAAAACCTATCTTGCCGTCTTCACTGTCACACATGCCGCCTTCGGCTGCCAAAACCCACAGCCGCCATACAACCCATCGAGTCATTGGTGTTCGGCCAGTTTCCGGCAGAACGGGAAGATCGACTCGATGGAAAGGCTCCTCACAGTCGCCAACCGCGCCGCTGCGGAAGAGCGCGCGAAAGAATTGCAACAACTTGGTGAGGGATACGAACTAATCCCGTCGGATGTTAGCATCGGGATCAGCCGGGTGAAGGTTCTATCCGACACCCAACATCATCTCGCAGAGGTGAGCTACCTGTTCACGCTCCAAAGCGAAACCGGTGACGCAAGCGATTCGCGGCGAATCCCAATCACCGTAAACGGAGGCCCAGATCGCTACAATTTCGTGGTTGATTTGGTCACAGGCGAAGTGGTAGGCAGACACGCGTGTGTGGCATGTGTGGACAAGACGAAATTGGCACGCCTGACAGTGCCGTCTATAAATTGAATATCAACGTCGGTTAGTTGCTTCCCAACATTCGAGCGATCATTGCAGTAATAACATATCCCGTAAGTGCGATTTGAAATGAGATCGATCCTCAAAAAGCTCTGGCGTTCTCGTCAACGAGCCATCGCGGAGAGCGTCCGTGCCGAAATTAATGAAATGCTGTTTGGTAAATGTTGCCCGATCTGCAGCCAGTCCTTATCGAAGCATGTATATGGCTACTTTGCTAGCACGCGAACCAAAGACAGAGACGAGACATCGATGCGTGAGTTATTGCGCTCCGGCTCTCTGGATTCGTTACCTCAGGAAGGTGCCAATGACCCGGATTCGGATGTCGTTTCCTACCTGCTCTTGAAATGCCCTAACCGTGGAGAGTATGCGGTAATCGAACACTTCAGCGGAGCAGGCGTTATTTCTCCCGAGGCGGCGTCGGTCGTCCCCGATATCCCACAAACGCGTGTCGAACAGTTCATTGAATACACGTCAGGCTGGATCGAGCTTTAGTTAGGGGATTGATTCGATCATGACACGGCGGCCAGGTCGCCCGGGTTGGTACTCCAACCTGGGGGGTCGATTCATTCACATGAGTTGCGTCACTATCTTGCGATCACTCTCGGGCCATTCGTAACCCCACGTCGGAGTACCGACATGGGCCACCCCATCCGAGCTTGCGATGAATCTTGCCGGTCACCGCCTTATTGCGCGGATAAACAAGCCTTCGATTACAATTTACAAAATGATTCACATCCCCCCCAACCTCACCATCGATCCTGCCGAGATCGAATTCACCTTTGCCCGCAGCCCCGGGCCTGGTGGTCAAAACGTCAACAAGGTCGAGACCAAGGCCCAACTGCGTTTCGACATCGGCGCGTCGCAGTCGTTGACCGACACGCAAAAGCGAAAAATTCGTCGCGCCCTGGCAACACGCATCACCAAAGACGATGTGCTGCTGGTCTCCTGCTGGCGCCATCGCACGCAAGGTGCCAACCGTGATGGCGCGATCGAGCGCTTTCGCGAATTGCTGACCGACGCCTTGCGACCGGTTAAAACGCGCCGTAAAACCCAACCCTCGCGCCGCGCCAAGGAACGCCGCCTCGCCGACAAGCGCAAACGCAGTGATGTAAAACGCATGCGCCGGTCGCGACCGGGGGAGGATGCGTAAGCGGGCCTTTTCGTTGCCAACACACAATCAATAAAGCCGACAGTCAAGCAATAATTCGAAACTGTCTGTCACTATTCGCACGCGCAAACTATCACCCACGACTACCATCGGCATGTTGCGGCGGCATAACGTCGGGAATTTTACAGTCGAGCGCTAAGGACTTAGCATAGTGATCAAGCCAACCAAAGGAGGTCATGATGTTATATAGTTCGATTCTTGCAGGGCTCTACCTGGCGCTGGCACCGCAGCTCAAACCGTCAAGTCAAGAAGCATCGGCAGCCCAGGCACAATCCGAAATCGTCAACGAATATAACAATGGAAAGTCGACTTTTGTTTCGTTTCAACGAGATATTCAGTTGATATACGACAAACGCGATTCGGAGTTCTTTCTAGAAGAATCGAGCGCTCAAAGGCGTTTACCCGAAATTGCCGAGTTGGCCCTTCGCCAGTTCTGGGATATGCAATGCGATAAACCGGTGAGTAACCAGGCGATTACCGTTCAAGTTAGGTCAATCTCCGGCCACAAGCCCGGCAGCAGTCGAATAGAAGTTCGGTTGAAGTTGAGCGGCAAGATTCCAGAATGTAAGTCCACACGGCTCGAAATTCACCTTATGCTCATACAACTGGAAGAACGCGCGATAGACTGGATTTCGAGCCGGGAGAATCTATGGAGCATTGAGAACGACGAGCTGATAATTGAGATTCTGTCGATCGTGGCAACAAGTGCTCCCGACGGAATGTACAAGATCGGTTTCGCCATCAAGCGACGAGGAGATAAATCAACTCCTGATTTGGCTGAGTTACAACTAAACGTCGACCTACTCAATCATTATGGTGCAAAATCATTGCCGGATCGCGAGCATCGAGCATTCTATTGCCATGCGTTTCCGGCGATCAGCATCGATAAACTTCTTCAAGACTCTAAACGAGGCAAGTACACGGGAAAGATCAGTATTCCCAGAGTAAGTGGTAAAGCACCGTCGCCCGCAACCCAATACCGTCTGCGATTACGACTGCGCGAAGATGGCAACCCGAGATTTCTATCGTCGCGACCATTCTATCTACCGTAGACCACAACTCGTGGCACACCGACGCCATGCAATATCATCACCATGGTTTGGGCTAGGAGCGTTGATATGTGTGTCTAAACGTGCCAACCCCATACGAGCGCGCTACCGATTAGACTGTTACTCCTCACGAACAAGATGATAATAAACCGTGATCTCATACGGATGGTTATGGTGATACCGCATGGGGTCGTCGGCAGCAACCGTTTGGTCACCGTCTTCCGTATCATCTGATTCGTCCGATTCAATCCGATCGTGAAACACGGAAATCTTAAACGGCAGATCGCCACATACTCGCTTCAATTCAGACTCCAACAGCGCAACGTACGCGTTAACAATTTCGACACATTCAGATTCGGAAATAGAATCGAACCCTTCGCATCCGTACAACTCTTCCGGGAAATGAAGGTGATGAGCGAAACGCTCATATTCCGTGTCGTTCTTAAAATCCTTGCGCAGTTTTGCAATCGCCTCCGCCGGATCGAACAAGTCGGCGTAAAGCAGCACGCCGTCATATAGCTGTAACTTTGGCCGCAATGCGCGGATACACGACAAGATGGTCGCGATCGAATGATCGGCCAGTTCATCCTCGCTTCCTATTCGTTCGATATCTTCCTTCGTTATTCGCTTGGACATGTTTCTAATCCTCTCCCTAAACGCTACACAACGCCTCACCGAAAGCGCTCCAGTTAGAATAATCCCGAAATTGGCGTAGGGCGGGATCCACCCGCCTTGGTCAACAGCGGTCGTATTCGCATCGAAATTTTTCAGACACGGAGGCGGGTAAAACCCGCCCTTCACCATACAAGACCGAAGTCCACCTCGGTTCCCCCCTCCCCCCGCTAATTCCCCCGAAAATCCGAAAAAATCCCCCCACCCCCGTGACCGATAATCCCGTAATCCGTTGCAAATGCTAGACTTATAGATCGGGCCGTCGATTTACGGAGCGTTTCCGCATAGATCGACCGCCGTAACCGGATTATCATTCCTATTGGCGTGGTAATTGACTGACTGTCATCGCGGTTGCCGCAAAGTTTGCGCCGAGGGCCGACGCTCATGCCTAAGCCCGATACACAACGCCCTATCAGCTTGCCCAGTACGCCCGGCGGCTTTTGCCGCCTTACCGGCGTACGAATGTTGGCACCCCGAGCCGATAGAGGTGGTGCGGCTATTCCGCGAAAGGAACCGACCTGAATGAGCCTTACGCATACGCGCTGGATCACCCTCTTGCTGTTCGCGACGCTGATCTCGCTCGCCAGCGGTTGCGCCGTGCCGCAGCCGCGCGGTGCCGGCGAATATCGCCGCGTGAAAGAACCCAAGACCGGGGCGATCTATCACCTCTACCTGCCCGTCGATTACGTAAAGAACGACGGCAAGCATCCGTACTATCCCGAGCGGCGCAAGTGGCCGCTCGTCATGACGTTTCACGGCATGAAGCCCTACGATAACGCTCGACCGCAGGAACGCGAATGGGAAAAAGAGGCGGATAACTACGGCTACGTCGTTTGCGCGCCCGAGCTAAAAACATCCGACTCGTTCATGGAGTATCCGCTTACTAAAGAGTGGAGCTACGTGCGCGAAGATCGCAAGAACGTGATTGCAATTATGGATCATGTCTTCGCGACAACGAAAGCCGACGCCAACAACGTACTATCCACGAGTTGGTCGTGCGGGGGTTACCTCGCACACTACTTCCCCAATCGCTATCCGCATCGCTTCTCGTGTATCGCCACGCGCCTGTCGAACTTTTCCGGGAAGCTGCTAACCGAAGAAACCGTGCCGCAATATAAGGATTCGGTGTCCGTCGGCGTGTTCATCGGTGATGGTGACTTACCGGCGTGTAAGACCGAATCGAAGGAAGCCGTCGCGTGGTATCAGGCGCGCGGTTTCAAGAACGTCGAAGGCCGCATGATCGACAACATGGGGCACCGTCGCATTCCGCAAACGGCGGCCAGCTTTTTCGCGAAACAGATGGGGCTTAAACCGCTGCATCCACAGGACGCGCAAAAGACGATTCGCAAAGTGACGATGACCAACTACACGCCGCCGACGACCATGATTGCACGCATGTCGCCCGGCGGCTTGGGCAGCACCGTGGTGGCAAGCGCCAACAGTGGTGACGACAAAACGCCGGATCGCGACATACGCAATTCGCGTTTGCCGGCGAATGACCAGCGCGTCGCCAGTTCGGAAACATCGCGGCTGAATTCGCGTTCGACGCCGAACCGCCGCAATGTGCGCGTCTCGACGGAGCCACCGCCGCGACCCGCCAATCGTCAAACGCGCACGCCACGTTCGTTTGACCTATCGCGCAACGACAACAACCGTCGCACGACGCCGAATCGACCGGCGTCGGCCTCAAACGCCACGCGTCTTGCCAACAACAGCCCGAACCGACGCAGTGCCACGCCGCAGCGTCCGTCGACGACCACCAATCGTCAAACCAATAGCAAACTGCCCGTCACGCGTCGATCGTCGCGCCCGCAAACGGCACCACCGACGACGCCGCGCACGGCACCCGACACACGCACAGAACCGCGCACCGTAAACAACGCCGATCGACCGCGCATTCGTCGCGATAACGACAGCCGCTTGGCCAATCGCTTGCCGACACCCCGTCGCTCGACGACGCGTCGCGACACGACACCGCGTCAGTCGCAGCCGCGCACCACGCAAGAACCGCGCACCAGCCGCGCACGCAAAGTCGACATCAACATCACCGGCCCGACAGTCGGCCCCGCGCCGTACTTCCTAACGTACTCGGTCGCGCTGCCGACGGATGTAACGGAAGGCGCGGACTTTTTATGGAAAGACAACGGCGTGTGGATGGACGACCGCTCCACCGGCGTAAAGGTCATCGAAACGCCCGGCGTGCATCGCATCACGGTGTTGATGATCAGCAAGAACAACGTCGAATACCGCGGCTCGGCCACGATCCGGGTGATGGCCGAAGACCGCACGGCTAGCTACGGTAATTAGGCGAATCGCCGGTTGCGAATGCATACAACGACCCAAGCCGACAAATCCCTTGCGGCCTAACGAAAATCGCCGTATTCTTAATGGGCTCAAAGGGCGGTTAGCTCAGTTGGCTAGAGCGCTTCGTTCACACCGAAGAGGTCGTTGGTTCGAGTCCAATACCGCCCATTCATTTCGAAACGAATAAAGCTGCCGCTCATCAAAGAAATGCAACTGGCCCCCTAGGATTCGAACCTAGACAAACAGAACCAGAATCTGTCGTGCTGCCATTACACTAGGGGCCAAACCGAACCCTAAACTCTAGCCCGCCACGGCCCGCTGTCAAGATTTCGCGGCGTCTACGACCGTCGGCGGCGGCCCTCCAACATCAAGCTCGCCAACAACAACGGTGCGGATACGCCCAAGCCGCACGCGACCGGCGCAAACGAGCGCGGCGCAAACGTCAAAGGTGCCGTTTCATCCTCGGCCACTGCAATTGCACCCGGTGCCCCCACCAATTGCACGCGCCCTAGCAACACATTCTCCCGGCAGTCAAACGGTGGTCGCACGCGATAGGTCAACTCGCTAATGCCAGTGAACGTGTTGTCCGCGATAAAGATGTAATCGTGACCGTCGTCGTCGATCGGCTGCAACACGCCGCCGATCGGCGATTGAAAGATGCTCACCCGCGCGCCGTCTGGCGAGATGACGGGCAGGCGAACCAACACGGGTTGGCCGACTTCCACGGCAACGGCGGCGTCCGGCGCTTCCGGACAATTTGCCACGCCAAACTGCGCCCGCGCCGTCGTCGGCGTGAAACACAACGCGCATGCGAACAAGCACACGAACGATATTCGTCTAAGCATTTCTGGCGTCATGATGAAGGTCCGATCGCAGCATGGAGGCCATAGGGGGACTGGCCGCTGCATGACGCTTCATTTTACTGAAGGAGGAATTGCCGTTGGAAGGTTGGTGGCAGACACGAAGATGTTGTCGGACGTTGCGAGTAAGACAACTTAGCCAGGCAGCGCAAGCGAACGGGCTACAACGGCTATGCCGCCGATGTATCGCCCGCATCCATTACTGCCGACTCCGGCTCCACATCGATCAACGTCACCGGGTATACGCCTAGTAATCGCGTCTTATAGATGATGCGCCCCGGCCCCTCGGGCTTGGCACGGCGTTTGATCAACCATGTGCCCGCCAACTGATCGTGCAACGCCTGATGCTTCTTATTCTTAAAGCACATGACATACACAAGACCGATGGAGAAAACTTCGGCAAAGCAAATCAGCACACGTTTGGCGTACGAACGCCAATCAGGCGATTGGCCGTCGGGGCCGACAAGTTTTATTCGCATTACAAAATAGCCAAGAGTGCCGAATCGCGTTTTGCGTAGCAACACTTGGTATGCAGCCGCTAGCGCAAGGCTTCCACAGATTAGCGGGACGTGTAAGTCACCTACCGCTTCGCGCTGCAAACGCCTTAATTTCGCGGGGGGCGAATCCCAAAGCTCCTTTGGTACTCGGGAAGCCGCAACAGAAAAATAAGGGCCCCAAAAAATCAATCCGGTCATAAACAAATCGATCAACAACGCGATAACGCGCCGCGGACCGCTGGCGTAAGCACGCGGCGCATAATATGGCACAGTGTCATAGCTCTCGGAAACCGCAGGCGATGAATTGGAATCGTCGGACATGGCGGGCAGTATAACGGCGACGGCCGTCGCCGTGGATTGCAGAACTTTCGGTTGAAGACGGGCACGTGCTGTGGCTAAAATCTCACTGATGCGAGTGGACCGTAACCAAACCGCAGACCTTCCAGTCAACCAGCGTCGCTGGCTTGCAGTCGGCCTGTTTGCGATCCTTATCATCTGCCTCGCACCCGACGCCGCTTTTGCTTGGGGCCCCGGCACGCACATCACGCTCGCTCAAAACTTGCTCGCCAATCTCTCGCTATTGCCCGCCGGCGTAGCCGCCATCATCGCGGCCCATCGTCGTCATTTTCAATACGGCAACGTCGCCACCGACATCGTGCTCGCCAAGAAGATGAGCCGCGTCAAACAGGTGTGCCACCGATGGGAAACCGGCTTCAAGCTACTCGAAGACGCCGACTCCGACGCCGGTCGCGCCTTCGCATACGGCTATCTCGCTCATCTCGCCGCCGACACGGTCGCGCACAATCAGTTTTTGCCGCGGCAAATCGCGGTCAGCCGCTCGACGGTTTCGTTTGGCCATTTCTATTGGGAAGTGCGTGCCGACGCGGCCTTGGGTAACGACGTTTGGCCCGATGTGCGCGACGTGGTGCGAGGCCATTACACCGAGCCGACGCGGCTGCTCAAAGAACACATCCGCGCGACGATGCTCTCGTTTTCGACCAACACGTTTCTCTTCCGCCGCATGAATTTAATGGCCTCGGAAGAGGCATGGCTTCGCTCGGTCCGCTTTTGGTCGCGCATCAGCCGTCACGATCTCGACCAGCGCCTGCTATTTGAATACCAAGAAGAATCGATGCAACGCATTCTGGATGTGCTATCAAAAGGCGATCGATCGAAGATTCTGGAATTCGACCCCAACGGCAACGCCCTACTCGCCTATGCCAAGGCCCAACGCAAGCAGCTTAAACAGCTCAAACGCGCCGGCCTATCCGACGAACAACTCATCAAGGAAGCCGCCGCCGGTCACGCGCCGAAGAATCGGGCGTTGACGAAGCAATAGACGCCGTAGGGTGCATCCCTTGATGCACGATCTCAATCAACCTAACAACAAAACATCCGCCACCGTCGCGATGCCCAACGTCAAACTCACGACACCATTTAAAGTGAAAAACGCCAAATTCACGCGCGACAAATCATCCGGCTTGACCAGCGACTGTTCGTAGATCAACAACATCGTCGTAAACGCCGCCGCCGCCCAGAAGAGCCACCCCAACCCCGTTAACCAACCGAACAACACTAACAGCACGATCGTCGCCACATGACAAACTCGCGATACCATCAGTGCGTTGGCAATGCCGAGCTTCGACGGCACCGAAAAAAGACCCTCGTCTTTATCGATGGCATAATCCTGACAGGCATAGATGATGTCGAACCCCGCAATCCAAAACAACACGCAGCCCGTCAACACGACCGTCGGAAAGCCCAGCGTTTCCGGCGATATCGCAATCCACGCCGCCATCGGCGCAAATGCAATCACCGCCCCCAAAACAAAGTGCGCTGCCGCCGTGAACCGTTTGCAATACGAGTAGAACGCCAACGCGCCTAACGTCGGCAGCGACAGATACGTCGGCCACGGGTTATTGCAAAGAAACCAAAACAGCCCGCAGCCCACGAGAAACAGCGCCGCGCTCGCCAACAAGAATGCCCACGCTTGCCCCGTCGAAATCGCCCCGCTCGGCAACGGCCTACCTGACGTGCGCGGATTGCGCGCGTCGATCTTTGCGTCGGCGAGACGATTGAACGTCATCGCAAAACTGCGAGCGGCGACCATGCATAGCAAGATCAGAAGCACCTGCGTGACCGTCGGCAAGCCGCCTTCATTGGCCCGCCCGGCCATAAACGTCGCGATCAGCGCGAACGGCAATGCGAAAACCGAGTGCGCGAACTTGATCATCTCGGCCCACGTCTGTACAGCTTTCAATGTCGCGTTCGTCATATCGCCGGAATTGTAGGCGGGTCGAGCGCATTTAAAAGCGAGGTTGAATTCAAGGCGAAGGATCGGACCAATCCCGCTATTCGAGCCCCGTATTGTCCTCGACGTGCGCTGGCTCGGCAGCCCTTGTGAATCGATTAGCAACGTCCGATCATCGCCGCCATCGCACGCCACACTTAGCCCCCGGCCATTGGCCGGGGGCTAATTTGCGACGACCTGCGATTCCTCGCTTTAATCACGCGTACGACGCCGAACATCTTTGCATCGTCTCGTCGGCAACGCCGCGGCTCCGTGAGCATCTTGCCGCATACCGCCCCACCAGCGAAGATGCACGCCATGCCCGCAAGCCTCGACGCTCAGGATCGCGACGAACTCATCCGGACGGCCGAAAACGTCTTTCGGGAATTCCTGCGCGATCGCAGCCTCAAATACACCGCCGAGCGCGAGAAGATCGTCCGCGCCGTGATGAATACCGACGAACACTTCGAGGCCGAACAACTGCTGCTCATGATGCGGCAGCAGGACAAACGCGTCGCCAAAGCGACCGTCTATCGCACGCTGAAGCTGTTGGTCGATTGCGGCATCGTGAAAGAAGTGCATTTCTCGAATAAGCAGGTGCACTACGAACACACCTACGGTGGCGACCCGCACGATCACATGGTCTGCCGACGGTGCGGGCGCATCATCGAGTTCGACGCGCGCGAAGTGGCCAAGCTGCGCACGCTGATCGCGGCGGAGCATGGCTTTCATGCGTTAGCGCATCGATTTCAAATTCAGGGATTGTGCGCGACGTGCACCAAGTCCTGCCCGATCGGATTGAAAGTGAAGCTGTTGACCGGCAAGGCCAAGGCTAGCACAGGGCGAGGTAAGAAAAAAAGGTGAGCACGACGATCTTGTAGCGCGGTCGCAGAAAATCGATCGTTGTATTGGCGGCGATGACAAGCATGGGTCTTCCTCAAACTGGAACGACACCTATCGTATGGGGTGCGAAACCGAAAAGTCACGCCCGTTGACGCGACAGATTTGTGAATTGCACACGCCATGCCGCACGAGCTTTAGCTCGCAAAAATGGACGCCGCTATTTCGGGACGCTGCTAAGTCGCTTGTTTCAAAGGCTTACAAACGTTGGCGTGATATCGGTCGTTTGTAATTGAGATTTCCTACCGGATCGGGTTACACAGCGACGTTGCCTTTACGCAACATCGCGTTTCCCAAACACCGCATCAACGATGGCGCAGCCATCGCGCTGTGGCACCGGTTTGCAACCGGTGTTCTCCGTGAGCAGCTTGGCACGGGATCGAATCAGGTCCTCACCGCATCTGTGACACCAATTTGCAACCCCTGTCTGCCGCCGACGACATCAAATCAACACGACCCCTCGACCCTCCGGCGCGCAACGCCACACTTTGCCCTGCGGCCATTGGCCGAGGGCCGACGCCGGAATACGCGATAGCCCCTTATCACAAACACGCAAATCCCCCCTCATATCTCCAAACCCTTCGCGCGGATCAAAGTTCCCGTACCATACCACGCTGACCGCCTCCTCACGGGCGCGGCTCGGATCATCGGTCGCATCGAAACGCCCGATGTCCGCAAATAAAACTGATACGTCATCCGATCTAACCCCCGGCCATTGGCCGGGGGTTAACGTGGAAATCAAAAAAACGAAACCGGCGAACCATCGCCCAATGACCACTACGCGAAGAAGAAAGACGCCGAAACAATGGCCAAATCGACCGAAAAGATGGAAAAAATAACGTCGCTCTGCAAACGCCGCGGCTTCATTTTTCAAAGCAGCGAAATCTACGGCGGCATCGGCGGCTTCTGGGATTACGGCCCCCTCGGCGTCGAACTCAAACGCAACATCAAAGACGCCTGGTGGCGCGACATGGTGCTCAACCCGCCCATCGGCCCCGACGGCAAACAAGTTCAGATGGTCGGCGTCGATTGTTCGCTAATCATGAACCCCAAAGTTTGGGAAGCCAGCGGCCACGTCGGCGGCTTTAGCGATCCGATGGTCGACTGCAAAGAATCAAAATCGCGCTACCGCGCCGATCAGATCACCGTCGCCATCCCCGCCAACGACGATGGCAACGCGCAGATGTATGCCTACGTTTCCGAAGATGAAGAAACGCAAGCCAAAGCGCACAAGGCCCTCGCCAAGTATCTCAAAACAAAGCCGCCGTTAGACAGCGGTCTATTTGTCGAGAAGCCGCTGCTAGAAATCCCTGTCGAACACTACGGTCGCATCGTCGGCCCGCACGTCAAAGACACGGGCACGCTCACCGAACCGCGCGAATTCAACCTGATGTTCCAAACCTTCGTCGGTGCCCTGCAAGATTCCAGCAGCGTGGCCTACCTGCGCCCCGAAACCGCTCAGGGCATCTTCGCCAACTTCAAGAACGTCTGCGACTCGTCACGCGTCAAAGTGCCCTTCGGCATCGCTCAGATCGGCAAAGCCTTTCGCAACGAGATCAACCCGCGTAACTACACCTTCCGCAGCCGCGAGTTCGAGCAGATGGAAATCGAATTCTTCTGTCACGACGAAGACGCCATGATGTGGTGGGAATGGTGGCGCGATACGCGTATCAATTGGTACACCTCGCTCGGCTTGGCCGGTGAAAACCTCGTGCCGCGCAATCAGGAAGAAAAGGAACTCGCGCATTACAGCAAGGCCTGCACCGATATCGAATATCGCTTCCCCTTTGCCGACGAACCTCAGGAACTCGAAGGCGTTGCCCATCGCGGCTGCTATGACCTCGAACAACATCAAAAGCACAGCGGCAAAGACCTCACCTATTTCGATACCGACCGCAAGGAACGTTTCCTACCGACCGTCATCGAGCCGTCGGCCGGTGCCGATCGCAGCACGCTCGCCTTCATCACCGAGGCCTACACGGTCGATGAATCGCGCCCCAGCCCCGAGTTGATGAAGTTCCACCCGCGCCTCGCCCCCATCAAGGCGGCCGTCTTTCCGTTGGTCGCCAAAGACGGCCTGCCCGAGCTGGCCGAGCCGCTCTACCAAGACATCCGCAAGCGCTGGCCCGCCCAGTTCGACGCCAAGCAAAGCATCGGCAAACGCTACGCTCGCATGGACGAAGCCGGCACGCCCTACTGCTTCACCGTCGATGGTCAGACCAAAGAAGACAACACCGTCACAGTCCGCGACCGCGACACGGGCGGCCAGGATCGAATCGATATGAGCCGTGTGATCGAATATCTGGAAGAGCGTTTGTAGGGAACCCGCGTTGTAGGAAGTGCCCTTTGAGCCAGCCTCCAATCGGCGTGGACCATTGGGCCAACGGGCCAACAGCACATCTTCGAAGCTAACAAAACTTCGAAGATACACGACGCCTTCGAAGAAACTCGGCCTTCGACGATAGATGACATCTTCGACGATTACGACACATAGCCCCCGGCCAATGGCCGGGGGCTAACTTTTTAAAAGAGGCGACGTGAAGAATCGGACGAGTTCCGAAACTCATTAATCGCGGTAATAAGGACATCTAAGGAATGAGAGGCATTTGCCGATTGATCAAAGCCTCGTTCACCACTGGCGCAGCCAGCGCTGTGGCACCGGTTTGCAACCGGTGTTCCGTGCCGAACGGAGGATTGCTCAGCCGTACAATGAGCTCATCTCCGAATAGTCCAGCCGGATCGAGATAAAGCCGAATTAGCACTACCAGCTAAAGACATTGAAAGTATACAGGACCTATTTATTGATACATTAACACCTCCCACCAAATGATTCGTCTTCCACCGACCCAACTAACTTGATTCGCGAGATCGCCGATTCGGTCACCTTAGATCGGCAGCGATACTCTCCAGCAATTTGATCGACTCCTCATAATTCGCAAGGTACGGTCGCTTCTTTTCGACTTCTCGAATTACTCGAATCAGGAGTTCAATTTGCTCGGCCGAAAGCTCGCTCGCTCTTTCCCTGATTCTATCCCGATGCTTCTCAGAGATACGACCGGACAACGTAAAGACTAAGACAGCGCCGTCGGCCGACTCTATCGATGTCAATGAATTAACCAGAAATGCCGGCAGGTAGTAACGGATGCCTGCCGGTGACAATGCGTTTAAATCACCCTGTAACTTGGTATTAAGGTCTTCCTCCGTTAATTGATCCCAAGCGACACCGTCATAATTATGCGAAACTTCATACGATTCAGGACTTCCGTCGATCACCAGCCATACTCTGTTTGGGACCGGCCTAATCGGAAAAGCCCGCTTAATGTCTTCGATTAGCTGTTCTAGACTCATGCAGTTAGCTCCGCGATCGATAGAGTATCACTTCTATATCACGAATTGAAGAACGCCGCTGTTCGAATGAATCTTGCTATTATTCAAGCCGAAGGAACGGGCATCCAGCTAGGTGCGGGCCAAATACGTTATCATAAAGCCGTTGACAAAGGTGCCTCCATGACAGAATCCGACGTAAAACGCATGCGAGCCCTTTTGGCCGACGAATTGGCCACGCTCACCGAAACGCTCGAAGCCTCACTCGAATCGGCCAAAGGCACAGCGCTCGACCAGGCGCGCATCGGTCGGCTGTCGCGCATGGACGCGTTGCAATCTCAAGCTATGGCTCAAGGTGCCAATCGCCGCCTCGTCGAAGACATCACCGCCATCCGCGCCGCACTCGAACGTATCGAACGCGGCACTTACGGTATCTGCGCTGGTTGCGACCGTGAGATCGATCTGATGCGTTTGGAAGTGTACCCCGCCACCGCAAGGTGCCTGCCGTGCGCGAAGCGCCGAGAGTAAGATTTGAATGTTTGGCCAGGTACATACGCGCATTTGCTCAATAACCGCGCGTACAATCAGAGCCGCGCCCGTCAGGAAGCGGTAAGCGACAGGTTGTTTATCGCGGAATAATCAAACACGCGACGCTCGCGACAGGACGAAGCAAGATTAAAGTGCGCGATGCCGATTAGGATCAATCGAGCCGACAGATATCAACTTCCGCCTCTTTGCACGGGCTGCAAGCAGGCCCGTGGCACCCTACAGTCACCGTAAGTCGTCGCGCACTCAATTCATTAGATAGATCACCGTTTACAGTCACCAAGGGCTTTCCATATATCACGCCCTCTCCGCGAACACCGGTTGCAAACCGGTGCCACAGCGCAGAGTGATTGCAATTTCCCACCTGTCGCTCGTCTTGCAAACGCCGACTACAATGTTGCAAACAAATCCATCTAATCAACGCGTTACAGGAGCCCTCGCTATGTCCATCCGCGCTTTCGCCGCCACTGCCGCCGGTAAGTCCTTCGAGCCCTTCGAGTATGAACCCGGTCCGCTCGCTCACGACGAAGTCGACATCAACGTCGAATACTGCGGCATCTGTCATAGCGACCTCAGCATGCTCAACAACGATTGGGAGATCACGACGTACCCGTTCGTGCCCGGCCACGAAGTCGTCGGCACCATCGGCGCCGTCGGCGATATGGTGACACACCTAAAGGTCGGTCAGCGCGTCGGCCTCGGTTGGACCGCGCGGTCGTGCCTTACCTGCGATCTTTGCATCGACGGCAAACACAACCTTTGCCAACAAGTCGATGACGGCATGGCCACCATCGTCGGTCGGCACGGCGGCTTCGCTGACCGCGTGCGCTGTCAGGCGATTTGGGCGCTGCCGCTGCCCGAAGGCGTCGAACCGAAATCCGCCGGCCCGCTCTTTTGCGGCGGCATCACGGTCTTTAATCCGTTAATGCTGAAAAACATCAAACCGACGGCGCGCGTCGGCGTGGTCGGTATCGGCGGGCTCGGTCACATGGCCGTGGCCTTCGCCGACAAGTGGGGTTGCGACGTCACCGCGTTTTCGACCAGCCCCGCCAAAGAAGGCGAAGCGCGCGAGATGGGTGCCGATCACTTCATCAACTCGAAAGACAAGGCCGCCCTCGAAGGCGCCGCCAATTCGTTTGACATGATCATCGTGACCGTCAACGTATCGCTCGATTGGGATATGTACGTGCAAGCACTCAAGCCGACGGGGCACATGCATATCGTCGGCGCGATCCCGAAGTTTGAAGCAACGTGGATGCCGATTATCGGCGGCGAAAAATCCCTCGGCGGTTCACCGACGGGCGGACCGTTGGCGATTCGCCGCATGCTCGAATTCGCCGGTCGCCATCGCGTCACGCCGATGGTCGAAGAATTCCCATTGTCGCAAGTGAACGAAGCCATGGAAAAACTCCGCAGCGGCTCGCCACGGTATCGGATTGTGTTGAAGAATGACTTGGGTTAAAGAGCAGTCGTTACTGCTCGTCCTCTTCCAAAATAATAATCCGCGGTGTCACCATCAGCATCAGCGTTTGACTGTCCCGTATGGTCGCACTGTTTCTAAACAACCGATTGATATATGGCACCTTGTTCAATACCGGTACACCGTTAACTTGCTCACCATCCGACAAGCGCCGAATACCGCCCAACAAAATCGAGCCGCCGTCGGGCACGCTCACTGTCGTGTCGACGTTGGCAAATTGAATCACCGGAAATTCGATGGTGCTCGTCGTGCCCCCGCTCGTCACCGTGGTTGGCAACGGAAAGACCAGCGCCCGCACTGGCTGAATCGATAGCGCAATTGTCCGACGATCGGCCGAGACGACTGGCACGACGTTTAGCATCGGCCCCGAGCGCACCGTCATACCCGCACCTCCGAAGTTATTGAACGCCGGTACAAAATCCGGATCGATATCCGACGACGGCGCCGTCTCGTTATCGCTCACCAACACCGCCGGCTGCCCGTTGCGTAGCATCAACTGAGGTTGCATCAGCATCGTCGTATCCGCATCGGCCATCAGTGACGATAACAGCAACGTCACTTCCGTTTCGTTCAGCTGGGCAAAGTCGATGGATGCAACATCGCTGTCGGTAAACAACGTGTCGAGGACCGCCCCGCCCGGCGTATTGTCAAACTCGTTACCGAGCGGCGTGTTGGCCAACGGCACCTCGAAGTTCAACCCGATTCCGGGGAACGATCGAATCTCATCGCCGACCATACCAGCCGCAACCGTCGGCAAGAAGAACGTATTGCGATCGATGCTGCCCGGCCCGAAGTAAGTCGTACCGTTATTACCGCCCAATGCCGAAGCGTTCGCCAAGAACGGATCGATCGGCATGGCATTGGTATCAATATCCGGCAGTCCCGCCGACTCGAAGTCGCCACTCAAATCAAAGTCAACGCCGATGCGCTCGAAGAAGTCATCGCTCACACCGATGAAGCGTACTTCGATCGTCACCTGCAAATCGCCAGTCGCCACCGGCGCGGTAGGTGCCAAATTTTCGCAGACCGCTTCCGGCAGGCCGAGCGCCTCGCAGAATGCGTCGCATCCGCTGCCAACCAGCGGAATCATCAATAGCATAGTAACGATGAAATTGTTAACACGGCGTAGCGGCATTCGAAGCTCCTCTCAAACACACTTCACAAATGATCGATGCAATCGTCATGCCAAGTAGCAACCAAGACACTGACGCAACCCAATAATCAACCATCACCGGGTGCTTCGGCAATATTCCCCATTCAATCTTTTAAAAGGGTAAATCTACCCGCTTCGCCACCGTCCGTCTCTAAAAATGTTAGTTATCGACTATCGGCTTTTGGCAACAAGCCGGGGTGGGACTCGAACCCACAACTCGCGCATCTTAACTGCGCTGCCTCTGCCATTTGGGCTACCCGGCCATACCAAACTGCGGTCGGTGGGATTCGAACCCACACACACCGGCGTCTCATGCCGGCGGCTTTGCCAATTTGCCTACGACCGCATAACGACCAATGACCAGGGTGGGATTCGAACCCACAACCAGTGCGTTCTGAGCGCACCGCCTCTGCCAATTGGGCTACCTGGCCAAATCGTTGGTCGATTCCGGCGCGATGCCGGTTCAAAACTTGATAAGCGCACAAAAAAAGCCCGCCGATCCACAAGGACCGACGGGCTTTGCATGCAATTCAATCTACGAAATTGCTAAGCGCAAAGGCAGCGGCCCTCCGAATCGGAAGGTAACAGGCCTAGACCTAGCAACGTCGATGTAAACATTTTCTCGCGACCCATGTACTTTAAGATATAACATCTTTGTGCAAAGTCAAACGAATAACTCGTTTTTTTAACGACGAAGAAGTCGTCATCACGAACTGCACATGCAGATAGAATGATCAACTATGCAACTGGCATCTTGCTTCTCGCCATCACCGAAACAGCCAAGTATCCACAACGCCGTTCACCGATTGACGCCGCTTTTGACTCGAATGCCAATATGAAACGAACGCGCATCAAAATATGTTGTATCAGTTCCATTGAAGAGGCGCAGCTTGCTATCGTAGCAGGCGCAGATGCACTCGGCCTTGTCGGCGCAATGCCGTCCGGCCCCGGCCCAATCGATGACGATCTCATTCGCGACATCGTTCGCACCGTGCCGCCGCCAGTTGCAACCTTTCTGCTAACGTCGCGCACCGGTGCAACGGACATCGCAGACCACGTGCGCTATTGCGGCGTGCACACCGTGCAAATCGTCAATCATGTTGAGCCCACCGTCCACGAATCGCTCGCAACGAGCGTACCGCATGTACGTCGCGTACAAGTGATTCATGTCGAAGACGAAAACGCGCTCGATCTTATTGACGATTATGCAAAATTCGCTGACGCATTCCTGCTCGATAGCGGTCGCCCATCAGCAACCATTGCCGAGTTGGGCGGTACCGGTCGAACGCACGATTGGAAAATCAGCGCCGAGTTCGTCCGACGATCGCCCAAGCCCGTCTTTCTCGCCGGCGGACTAAAGACAAACAACGTTGCCGACGCCATCCGAGCGGTCAGACCATTCGGCATCGATGTATGCTCGGGCTTGCGTACGGATGGCGCGTTGAATGCAGAGAGGGTCGCGGCGTTTGTGAAAGAAATTCGCGGCGTCGATGTTTAACGTTTGACTGAGTGCGCAGTGATAACTAAACAATCTTTACGCGTTTTCATCATTCGACCGCGTCATCTCTTCCGCCGTTCGCTTGATCCCGTCGAGCATCCCATTAAACACAATCGCATGCAGCGGCACCACGGCATACCAATACGCCAAGCCCACCAAGCCTCGGGGTTTGAAGCGTGCCGTTTGAATCAAATGACAACATTCGCGGTTACCGTCAACCACCTCGATTCGAAACGCTAACAACGCTTCCCCCGGCAGCTTCATCTCGGCGTGCAATTGCAATGACCGATCGCGCTCGATGCCCGTCACGCGCCAAAAATCTAGCGCCTCGCCAAACGACACGTTCTCCGGATCGCGCCGACCGCGCCGCAAGCCCGGGCCGCCAACGAACTGATCCATCCAACCGCGCAAGCGCCACAGCCAATCGGCCGCGTAATACCCTTGCCCGCCGCCGATGCGACAGACCGCCCGAAACACGCACGACGCCGGCGCATCGATCTCAATCGCGCGCTCGTCGACAAACGTCTTGCCCCCCGCCCAATCGGGGTCGCCCGGAATCGGCCCCGCTGCCGACCAGGCCGTTTCCACTTCGCGTCTTTGAATGCGCCCCAGCGCCGCTGCAATCGCCTCTCGAATCGTAAACAAATCCTGCGGCATCAACCGCGACGCATCGTCATTGCGACACACCACGCGATTGCGTAACCCCTCGGCGAGCGGCCTTGCAATGCGATGACTGAGCGGCGTCACCAAGTGAATCCACATCGAACTGAGCCGCGGCGTAAGCACCGGCACCGGCACGATGATGCGTTTGCGCAAGCCCAACTCCGACGCCATCACCTGCATGATATCTCGATAGCGCATCACCTCGGGCCCGCCGATATCGAGCGTGCGCCCGACTGCCTCGTCAAAATTTAGACACGCGACTAAATAATGCAGCACGTTACGCACCGCAATCGGCTGGCATTCCGTCTTCACCCACTTGGGCGTAACCATAACCGGCAAGCGTTCGACGAGGTAACGCAGGATTTCAAACGACGCCGAGCCCGACCCGATGATCATGGCGGCGCGCAAGACTGTGACCGGCACACCTCCGCTGGCCAACGCTTCTTCCACTTCGCGGCGCGACGTGAGATGTTCGCTCAGCCCTTCGCCCGTCTCCCCCAAGCCGCCCAGATATATGATGCGCTCGATCTGCGCATCGCTCGCCGCCGTTGCAAAGTTCTCGGCCAGTTCCCGATCGCGCTCGCGATACGCCGGGCCGACTGCTTCCATCGAATGAATCAAATAATACGCCGCGCCGCAACCGCGCATCGCATCCGTTAAACCCGCTACATCGTCCGCATCGCCGCGCACGATTTCCACGCGTTCGTCATCGGCCCAATGCCGATCCGTCAACTTGCGCGGTTCGCGCACCAAACACCGAACGCGGTAACCCGCTTCTAAATGCCGTGGTACCAAACGACCACCGATATAGCCAGTTGCCCCCGTTACCAGGACTGGCCGCGCGTCGTGAATTGCATCACTCATACGCGCAGTGTAGCGCTGGCGGCGCATAAACAAACCCCGCATCACGCTGGTGATGCGGGGTGTTATGCGATATTGCCAATGAAAAACTGGGGGCGTGGGAGTGATCCGCAAGTTAAGAATGCTCGCCGGAGCACTCCCACGATAATTTAGGATCTAGGACGACCGCCCGAACTCGAGGCCGCGAACTGTTACCACGGGCATCTGCATCCCGAAGCTTCAGCTATAACAGGACCTCTTCCCCCTCACGGAAAGCGTCCGAAGTCACTTAGCGGCGGCGACGCACGACGGCGACGGCACCCATGAGCAACAGCGCGGCCGTGGCCGGTTCCGGTACGTTCACGAAGTTGAGCGTGAACGGGTCGGATGCACCGTAGGTGTTCGACGGATCGACCAATCGATACGTCGCGGAGAACGTGTCACCGAGGTTGCCGAAGTTAGCGAAGATCAGGTCGTTGTGGAAGCCGGATTCGGTGGCTTCCTGGATGAACTGATACTGCATGCCGTCGGCCGAGAGGATTTGCGAGAACGGCGGCTCGTACATTTCAAAGCCGGCGCTAAAGCTGACACGCTCCAGCGAGATTTGATGCGCAATCGAAGTATCGATGGCATCGATTTCACCGGGCTCATCGACCTCTACGGCTTCAAAACCCGGCTCGGCTTCCGCAAAGCCACCGTTAAAGAAACCGCTGCCCGGGAACAGCTCGATGCTTTCGATACCGGCCAGCAGGTCATCATCACCAGCAATAAATAGCTGATTGGTACCCGGAGCCAGACCGACTTCGAGATCGGTGTGCGGTTCTTCACCGCCGGCAAACGCCGGCGCGGCGGTCAGGCCGCCCAACAACAATGCACTAAGGAGATAAGTCTTGAGTTTCATAGCTTCTTCCTTTTCTGTTCCACTCTCATGTGAGCAAGAACGCTTGGATGGAATTTTCGTTTCGGCGACAACCGCCGAAACAAGAAGTCTTCTTGATTTACTCGGTCGGTGGCAACTCGCCGCCAACCGATGATGGATTCGTTCAGTTTTTCATTGGCAAGGGCGTATTAACCACCCAATTCGGCGAGGAACGCCGCAATGTCGTTGCCATCGCGCGCCTCATCGCCATTGATATCGCTACGCGAGAAGACGACCGGATTGGCCAATTCTGTGATACTGCCGACGAGCACACCGCTAAGCAGTTGCGCGTCGGTCAGATCGACATCGCCATCGTCATCGACGTCGGCTGGCGAACTATCGGCAATGACCGTCAGCGTCAGCATCGTCGTCGCCAATTCCGGCGGATAATTGGCATCGAAGTCGTTAATGCTATCTTCGACATCGATGGTGACTTGATACGGTGAACCGCTAGCGCTACCGGCTGCCGGCGTGCCGACGATTTCACCCGTAAAGGTCAATTCCAATCCGGCGGGCAAGCCCGATGCCATCCAATTTTTGAAAGGCGGCGTACCCAACGCATCGATCATGACCGCATAGGGTTGGCCTTCGACCGCATCCGGTAAGCTATCCGTCACGATCTCCAGCGGTGCTCTCTTGATGCCCAACGCTGCGAAGATCGCGACATTGCCGTTGCCGGTGTAGTCGGCGATCGAAATCGCGTTGAGCGTTTTGGTATCGATGGCGACAGTCGTAGCGCGGAAGAGATAAAAACTCTCACCCGCGGCCGCATCGACATCGCTGCCGTTGCTACGGGCGAAACCATCAGCGGCTCCACCGTTCTGGCCGACCGCTAACACAGGTGTTCGTACGGAGGACTGTTGCCAATCCGCCAGCATGCGATAGTCGAGCCAGAGGTTTTGCGAACGACGCTTTATAGCAACGGCCTGATTGGTGCCATCGGCATATTGCAGCGTGATGTTCAGCGAATCCGACGACGTGAAATTGCCCGAAGCGGCAATCAACAACTCAACGCTCAGGTACTGATCGTCCTGACCATTGGCGACCAAATCGATTACCGCCGCCGAACTAAGCGCGCCGTTATCGAACAACGCATTGACATTCGCGCCGGCGAGCAGCGCACCGCCGACACCGCCGAGTTGGAATTCGTTGAGAAAACCATCGGCGGGTAAACCGGCGTCGCTGCCGTAATGACCATCGAGTAGCCAACTGTTGCCCGCCCCATCAAACGAAATCGGCGTATCGGCGTTATCGCTATCGACGAGGTCCGCGTTGAACAGACCGGTCATATCGAGCGGTACAAACTCCCCACGACCGGGAACGGACGTGAAAAAATTGGTCACAGGATCGGAGTCTTCGAATGCCACGTTAGACGTATAACGAATCGTCCAAGTTGCTTGCCCCGGACGCCGCATCATCCAAGGTGGATGAAAATGGGCGTCACCCTGATCGCCGAAAAAGGCATCATCGCCATCGTACACCATCAATGGCAGACCAAACACGTTGTAGTAAGAGAAGTCCGCCGGGTCGCTGTATGCGATCCGCTCGGTGCGGATCTCGAACGAAGAGACGGGCCCCGGTAACTTACTCAGCGACAAAAAGTACGGTGCGGCCGCATAGTCGGTGCCGAGATCGATAAGACTGCGTGTCACAAACGACACACCGCCGAATTCGGGCTGCCGGTAGATGTTGTTCCCGGTTCCCGTTGGATTGACGCGACGAATCGGTATGAACCACCCTTCAGGCATACCAACTCCATCACCAAAACTGTTGGGAAGATTCGCCCCAGCAAATAGCTTTAATGAAGAAGCATCGCCATCTGGACATTCATCGGCGTCGCCGCCAACCGGTTCACCACCACAGACACTGGCCATGATGTGTACCACACACGCGGCTAAGCCACAGCTTGCCACCGGCTGAGGAGCACCGGCCAGTCTGAGGCAATCGGTCTCCAATAGCTCCTGGCAACTGCCGTTGGGCAAACAACAGGCCATTTGGGCCTTTGCCTGCGGCGTTGACATCGCCAACGCAATGCAGATCAGCGCGATGACGAAGGGCGTTAACCTCCTAGTAATGGATTGCATGAAGCAACCCCCTTTCTATTGATACCAACCCACACTCGAGTGGGGGAATCCGGGATCGTATTGGTTGACCTCTAACCGTTGGCCGTCCTCGCTCACTAAAAACGTGCGCTCGAACCGCTGCGTTTCCGCGTGGCCATCGGCATAGACATAATTGCTCTTGCGCAAATGGCGATACATTTCCAGCGAGAAGATCGGATCTTCGCCGCCGCTGCCCTGTCCGGGATTGGTCCGCCATTCATCGGGGTGAAAGTGATCCGGCAGCACCGGATTACCGTTGTAACTGCGCTCGGAAATCTCCGCCGCAAACACAATGCTGGCCGCCTTGGCGCCCATCCGTGTTTGCGATCGGTAACCGTGCGGCGGCAAACCTGCAGGATTGCCGGGAAACCAACCGCTCTGCAAAGGCGCCGTATAAATATTGATGCCGTAGCTCGTCACGCGTCGCTGCGCCGGATTGGGTGCATCGAACCGTGGCGATTCGTCATCAGGACAGCGATATTGCAACTTGCTTTCGGTATACGGCTCCAAGCTATCGAGCCAAGCCCAGCCGGGCTGGCCACCACCATGCGCCTGAGACAATGGAAACAAGTCTTCGCTGACGTAGAAGTACGCCTGCAATGCCGTGCCCATGTTCTTCAAGTTGGCGAGACACTTGGTCGAGCGCGCTGATCGCCGAGCATTACTCAACGACGGCAGCAACACGGCCAGCAAGGCCGAAATGATCGCGATGACGACCAACAGTTCGATTAGGGTAAATGCACGTCTGCGCATCGACCTACTCCTTTTGTCAAAAAGGCGTAGAACGGCAATCTTTATTTTTCGCACGGATTGCCCTAGACCGAATCGACAGCACGATTCGTGAGGCGATCTTCGGATAGACCGACGACACCAGCAAACATCGGCAAGACGCGCGAATACTTTTTATGCGGTTATCGAGGGAGTTTTTCGACTAAAGATCGGACAGCTAGATAGGTATTCGGCAACGCAGTATTGCGATCAACTGCTTTCGTTGATTGCTTCAACAAACGCACGCGCAACGCATCTCGGCAACGCGCAAGCAGCAAAACCTATCTCTCGATTCTACCTAGGCGCAATGACCTGTCCGAATTTACCAGCGCGGTGGCGCACGTGGCCCGCTGACGGGCAGCAAACAGCGCCCGACCGTCGGCAATTGGGACGCTACACGCGGGAAATGATTTGCCGCGCGGCCAAACCGGCACACGCAGATAGTGGCCGCGAGGGAAATAACGGTACTGACGATGACGAAGCAAATATGACAGGGTTCTTCGACCGGTTCCGAGGCGCAACAATGGCCATGATCGTGGTGCAGCAGATTGGCACCGCCGAGCACAACGAATAGCATCGCGGCAACGCCGAGGAACCCTAGGATGTGTCGTACTTGATTCGACATCGAAATTCGTCTTGCGGACGGTTGGTCAACCCCCAACAGTGGGAGGTCGGATTTCTCCGCGCCCTACATTGTATGACAGGCGGCCCCAGAATCAAACCGTTACGGCAGCCCAGTTCGACAATTGAATGAAAAATCACTTAAAACCAGCCATCGCAATGCTTTAGCATCAAGAAAAATGTTCCCCTACCTCAACATTCCCTCGTTGCCATTCGAAATCGACGCCGAGGGTCGATTCGGGCCCGAACAAGTGCATATCCAGTTTGACGAGCGCGAACGCCCCACCAACGACACACTCAACGCACTCATCGCCGCCGAATGGGAAAAGCAGATCGCCCTCGCTCGCGAGCACGATCGCCTGCTCTTCAACGGCACGCTGCTGCGCTACGTCGACCACACCGTCGACGCCGATCCATCTGGCCAACCCCGCTTCACACTCACCGTCGGGCCGACGTGCTATCGCGATTTCGTCGGCACCAACCTATTCAATCATCATCGGCTGGCCGAGTTCGGATGGGATCATTTCTCCAACCCCGTCGGCACGACCGCCACGCTGATCACGGCCGACCACCAAATCTGCTACGGTCGCCGATCCGCGAAGGTCTCGTATCACGCGAGTCATGTGCACACGTTCGGTGGCGCATTTGAAGAAGCCGACCGCCTGCCCGATGGGACCATCGATCCGTTCGCCTCAGTCAGCCGTGAAATTGAAGAGGAACTCGCAATCGGCCGTGACGAACTGATCGACCTCACGTGCGTCGGCCTGTTGCGCGATAAAGAAATTCATCAGCCCGAAATGTTGTTTGAAGCGCGCTTAGATCTCAACAGCGATGAAGTAGAAGCGCGATGGCAAAAGGCGGAAGGCCGCGACGAACATGCCGGCTTGGAGTTTTTTGCGAACGAACCGAATGCCGTGCCGCAATACATCCAAGCCTGCGGCCTCATCGCTCCGGTCGCCAGCGGCGCGTTATTCCTTCACGGCCTCCACGAATGGGGCTTCGAATGGTATCAACAAGCCGCTAAGGACTTAGCCGCGCATTGGTGAGCGTCGCGCAACCAATTAAATTTATCTTCGTCGGGACGAATCAGTTGCCCGCCAGCAACAGCTGTGCAAACATCGCCACATCGGCAACATCCACGACCGAGTCATCATTCACATCTGCACACGCACACGGCAACGTCGGAATTGCAATACTCGTTGCGCACTCGACAAACGCCTGCACATCGAGCCCGTCGATGTCGCCGTCGCCATTGGCATCGCCCAGATCACCGCTGCAACCACCGGTACCCGGCGTAAACGTGATGCGCAACCGTGGTCGCCGCGATGCCACTGTCACTTCCCGTGCAAAGAACCGACGCGCCGAGCCAGTAGCCGGCATCACGTTGTCGTCTGGTCGCTTCAACATCCACCCAAAGTTCGTCGATGGGTTGTCCAGCCAGCCCTGCACGTCTGCCACCAAGTCCGGCGTCGTATTCCAAACGAAATCCCCCAACGTCGTCGTCACCGTCGTGGTGGCGCTCGCCGTGGCATCAAAATCGCCACCGATATTCGTCCAGGATACATCGGGGTAAAAGCGATAAACCCACGTCACGTCCCCCGGCGTTGCGGTCGACAAAAAGCCGCCTTCTCCCTTGCCATCTGACGACGACGCGCCTTCACCCCAATCCGCGTTGAGCGGGTGAAGACCGAGGTCAATATCAGGTCCGCCGGGCGGCGCGCGATCCAGAAATAGGCTCAACTCAACCGCATCGATCGTCGCGCCTGCCGGAACGTTGGACGCCACATCAAACATCATCAGCACCCGTCGTGGCCCGGCAACCTGCGTGCTACCAACGAAAAGATACGTCCCCGCATTGCTGCAAGTCCCTTCATTGATTGCTTGATAGAACGTACCGATGCATCCATCCTGAACCGGCGTGATCACCACTTCATCCGCACGCGTCGGCGCAACCGCCGCGATCAACAATGCGATAAGAACACAAGACGTGCGATTACGTAGCTGTATCATCTTTAGAGCCCTCCCGGTTCGATCGAAAATCACGGATGTGGTCGGTCGGCGTGCCCCTCGTTTTGAGGACTCACGCGTCCGGCCATATCATAACGCACGTGCGTACGACGTGTGCCGATCGCACGCCAATCGCGAACACTTCATCAAAGCTTGATGCTCTGCGGTACGAAATCGCATTTTATGAACTCAATGCACGAAACAACAGAATTCGACCTTCAATCGCGTCCGCCAGTGGCCCGGACCGCGGAACACGTCCGAAAAAAGGTCGCCGAGGCCCGCGCAAACGGCCACACCATTGGATTTGTGCCGACCATGGGCGCGCTACACGCCGGTCATCTCAGCCTGATCGAACACGCCAAGCGGCGCGATGCGTTCGTCGTGGTGAGTATTTACGTGAACCCCACGCAGTTCGCCCCCCACGAAGACCTATCGAGCTACCCGCGCCCCTTCGCCGACGACCATCGCAAATGCGCCGACGCGGGAGTTGACCTCGTCTTCGCACCGACGGACGAAACCATGTACCCACCGGGCGACGAAACGCGCGTACAACCCGGTGCATTGTCAACAGGCCTCTGCGGCCCACATCGTCCCGGCCATTTTGAAGGCGTTTGCACTGTCGTCGCGCGATTGTTCAATCTCGTCGCGCCCGATTTCGCCTGCTTCGGCCAAAAAGACGCGCAACAAGCGCTGATCATCAAACGCATGGTCGCCGACTTGCAATATCCGATCGAGATCGTCGTATGCCCTACGCTCCGCGAGCCGGACGGCATGGCGCTTTCCAGCCGCAATGCCTATCTGAGTACCGACGAACGAATGCGGGCGCTGTGCCTGCACCGCGCACTATCCGCTGGGCGCGAATCGCTCCTAACCGGCAACGCCGTCGAACGTGCCGAGGCAGTCATGCACGAGTCAATCGCGCAGCCGACGCCGCCGGACACAATCGACTATCTCGTGGCCGTGGACGCGACGAATTTGCAGCCCGTAACCGAAGCCACCCGCCGCGTCTTATTGGCTGGGGCGATTCGGATTGGAAAAACCCGCCTGATTGACAATCTGCTCGTGGACCTGCCGCCGCAACGCACTTAGGATCAGACAGACCAAAGCGTTACGAAAAACGCGCAACACGGTACGCGAACCGTCGATGGTTCGCTCAGACCTGCTTGCGTGAACTGCGAACGGATTCAAAGAGACTGCCATGCATCCAACGCTGATCGAAATCCCCCTGCCAAGCTGGCTCCCCACCTGCATCCAACAGGCCGGTGACGTCAAAAGTTACGGCGTCATGATGATGATCGCCTTTCTCTCCGGCATCTGGCTGGCCTGTCGTCGTGCATACCGATCGCAGGCCGACCCCGATGTGGTGCTAAACGCCGGGTTTATCTCGTTGATCTTCGGCGTCGCCGGCGCGCGGCTGATGTTCGTGCTGCACTATTGGGATACCAAGTTCGCCAATCAACCCAGCCCCATCGGCGCTATCTTCAACCTCTCCAACGGCGGCCTCGAATTCTGGGGCGGGCCCTTGCTCGTTATCCCAGCCGGCATCATTTACCTGCGCTTCTTCGCGAAAACCTCCGTACGGTGGTATCTCGACATTTGTCTACCGTCGCTAGCATGGGGCTTGGCCATCACGCGCATCGGTTGTTTTTTAAACGGGTGCTGCTGGGGTGCGGTCTGTCTCGATCAACACGATGAATATCGCCAAGCCGCCGCCGTGCCGTGGGCGGTAACGTTCCCGTATGGCAGCCCTGCGATGCGGCAGCAGTTCGACTTCGGTCAACTCACGCTTCCTAAAGAACTCGTGTACACATGGCCGTCGGGCGAGGCGATGCCGTTTCCGACCAACCTTTTAGAAATGGCGGTCGAAGACAACGGCGAAGCACGAGCCGCCGTCGATAAAGCCCGCAAGGAAAAGCACGAAGGCGCCGTCGATGCGATCCTGAAATTTAAGCAGAGCCAGATTGCGCGCGTTGAAAAGCACGCCTCCCAGTATGGCCTGACGGTACCCGAGCTATACACGCTGGCGGAACAATATCGCAGTAAGCCGGTGCATCCGTCTCAGTTATATGCCGTGGTAAACGCGTTCCTGATTGCGTGGGTGCTGTCGACCATCTTCTATTACCGCAAACGCCACGGAGTAGTCTTGGGGTATTTCCTCATCCTCTATTCGATTTCGCGCTTGGTGCTTGAGTCGATCCGTGCCGACAACCCGCTCGATACCTTCGGCGGTGTGACCATCTCGCAGGGAATCAGCCTCGTCACCATGGCTGCGGGCATCCTGTGGTTACTGCTGATGTATCGCCTACCCAAATACAGCCCGCGCGCCGAGCCGTTCGTCTACGAAGACGAGGAAGAAAACAAGTCCGCCCCGGCAAAGGCGTAGCGGACTCCGCGACTGCGCAGCGAATTCGGCAAAGGTGAAACGGAATCGGCAAAGGCAAACCGATTCGGGACAGCCGGTGCGGTCCACCTCCCTCGCCGGAAGGGGTTAGGGGAGGGTTGCCTCACCAGCGCTCTTCATCAGCACAAACACCTTTACGTAAGCCAGCACACATCCGAATCAAACCTAGACTCAAAAACTTGATCGCGAGCAACGACCCAGCGGAAGAGTCGCCTACTCGACTAACTCCCTGATTTCCGCTAACCCATCAAATCTTTACGCCGAAGGCGTTACACCCATTAGCCCAGGGTTGACGCGCAGCGGCTACCCTGGGTTACGAGTTCTAATGACGCATTAAACTCTGAAGGAGTTGCGGCATGGCTCGTCCGGAGAATGGCGCAACCCCGTTGGGGTTGACCGTCGCGATGAACGCGATTCCCCCGGGTAGCTGCTGCTGCGGCAACCCGGGGCCAGTTGACGAAACGCCTTTGGCCTAACTGCTTTCTGCGACGCCTTCGTAGCGTCGATATTTCATTCGAAAAAACCCATTGAACAGGCCGGTATCCCCTCAGCTTTTTAGCCTGAGCCACGGTCAGTTGATTCATATCCCCTATCAACCCCCTCACCGCTTGGGAACCCGACCTGCCGCGCGTATAATGAACCCTCAGGCCGCGTAGGCCTGCCCGCCGCCGCTCCACAACCAGCATCGTTCGACCAATCTCGCTGGTCGTCTCGGTCGCATCTCTCGATTTGGAGGCATGCCCGTGCGCCGTCGCCATTTTGCGCTCGTCATCATCGCACTCACCGCCGTCGGCAGCGCCGCAATCGCCGACGATGAAAAAGCCTCGCGCCGGTCTGCCAAGGCGCAGCGGATGACCTTTCGCAACAACACGTCGTCCGGCTTTATCACCGTGCACAAACTCGAATGGCGCAGCACGCGCAACGCACCGCGCGACGATCACATCGAAACCATGCGCTCGCTTCAAACGGCGCGCTGGGTGCAGGCCAACCTCGCAAACGAAGACGTTAACACGGCGACCACCTATCAAATGATGGAAGTCTTTCCGGCTGCCGTCATCGGCCTCTCGCGCGGCAGCGAAGTGATGGGCATTCTGCCACCGCCCTCTGCCTTCAATCTCGATGCCGGCGGCACCTATCTACATAGCACCACGCGCACACCTAAGATCAGCCCGTTCAAACCGCCAAGCGTAAAGCCGGCGCTCGAAGCCGTAATGGGCGGCCTGCTCGATGTCGCCCATTGGGGTAAGCGACGCATCGAACCCGGGCATCGCTGGACGCGCCAACTCGAAAGCCCGTGGTTTCGCGGCTCGCTGCGTTTCGAATATCAGGGACTTGAAGAATTGGATTCCGGCACGTCGGCGCTCGTCACCTACTACCTCGACGGCCGGTTCGAAGGTCCGCTGCACGCCACGCACAAATTTGTAAAGGGCCAAGGCGCATTCCTTTGGAACAAAGGCAAACGCTGCCTGCAACAGTTGGACGCTCGCGCCGAATACGAACGCATCCGCCCGACCGGCAACGAAAAGTTCGAGGTGCGCATTAGTGCCGAGTTATACGCCTTGGCCACGCTGTCATCCGACCAAACCGAACTCATGCGTCAACAACTGACCGTCTTCTCCGACGCGCTATCCGCTTTGCGGCGCGACAACATCGATCGTTGCCGCACGCTCACGCGCGGTTATCGCGAACAATGGCCCGAATCGGTCTGGGCACCTGCCATTAACGAGCTACAAATCCAAGCGGCCGAGCAACTCGAATCCGCGCCGACGCTCTCGCTCGCACAGATATCCAAACGTTTGACCGACCTAATCGTCGCGTGGGCCGGCAGCATGCGTTCGCGCGACTACGACGAGCAAGACCGCGTTCGTGCGGCCTATCTTGAACTGCTCGCCATGTATCGCCCCTACGTGCTGAAACTCTCGCAAGATGACGATTCCAAAACGCGTGCGAAATCGATGTTCGCTCTCGGATTTAGCCCCGACCCCGCCGATTTCAGGTTGTTACAACGATCCACGCGCGACAAATCCTCGCGCGTGCGCGGCATGACCTATGCCGCCCTCGCTGCGCGGCGCGATCCGCGTACCAGTGCCGAAGTGTTGCTCGAAGGCCTCAACGACACGTCCGGTGGCGTGCGCGCCCGCGCCTGCGAAGCCATCGGCGCTTGCATCGTGCGCGAAAACCTTGCCGTCGATGCCTTGGTGAAAAAGTTGTTGCAACTCGTACGCGACGATGAAAAAGCCAACGTACGCCTCGCCGCCGCCGAGGCCGTCGGCCTGATCGGCGTTCCGGCAGACGTGCCGCCGTTGGAAGCAGCCCTCGAAAATGAAACCGATCAGCGCAATCGCGCAGTCTTGCGCGTGGTAATTGAGAAACTAAAAGCCTACGACGGTCGGTAAAGTCATTGCGGTATTTGTTTCGCTATGCCGGAATCGGTACTTCCGTCACGTTTCGCTGAAACAATTCAAACAATTGATAAAACGGCTCCGACCGGCCTTCCTTCACCGCTTGCGCGACATCTAGCTTCTCCCACAACAAGCGGATATCGATATCCAAGTCCGAATGATCGAGGCTCACGACACCCATGCTCCAAGTCGGAAACAATCGAGTTCTTCCATGGCCACAAAATAGAACGTCGATATCGGCATGACGTTCATCCGCCTGAATTTTCTCAAAAATAGCCTCGACCGAGTCCCATTCGCCTTCCAATAACTGAATAAATCGTCGTCGACCGTACAATAGTAGTCCGGTGACTTCGCGTGGACAGTTGTTACGTATCGCAGATTCTTGAATGGCGCGCAATTGGGCATCGTCGATATCCATTGCGACCTTGCTGGCGTAAACAATGTGGCTCACGAACATTAGGGTATCTCCCGCAACTCAAAAGTCATGCATGCTGCGCTCATGGATTGTCCACGAGCCACTACATAGAAATCGGTCATAACGTTCCCGAATTTCACATAAACATACGATTTATCCGTTCCTCAATTTCAATGTACCGACATCGAATGGTGCGATAATTACGCCATTCCCGTACGCGAGCGAAATAAACCACGAATTACGATGAGCAGACAGGAGAAATCGTTCTGGAAACGGATATGGGCCGCGCGCGCCGCAAAGAACCAACGCCGCCCATGAAAACAACCGACGTTGCCATCGTGCCGCGTCCACCATCGCCATTTGTATTGGCGCGGCCGGAGCCGCGTCATGCCCGATTCCGATTCCATCCCGCTCTACGACGGCCCGCCGACCGGTGCCAAGATCGAGCATCACGATCACAACCGCACCACTCCGACCGAAAATACCAACACCTCCGCGGCCCCCGTACGCGGCAGCCGCCGCAACACACGGCACGAACTCGAAGGCGTCAAAGCGTGCCTCGCCACCCACGACGCCAGCGGTCGCACGCAATTCACCGATTGCCCGGTCGTCGATCTCTCCGCCAGTGGCATCGGCATTGAATTCGATGGCCGCATCAAGTTGGGCCTGCACTGCCACATCTCGTATCGCACGCGTGACCATCGCACCGTACACGTCGGCGGCACCGTGCGCCGCTGCCGACCGACGGATGGCGATTATTTCGAGATCGGAATCCAATTCGACCGCCACCTGAACAAGAACGAGATGCAACCCGCGCGCGTGCTTCCCGGTGCCTCGGCCTCACCTCTGCAGCGCGGTCGCCAACTGCGACGACCGGCGACGTCAAGCGAGCCGGTCGCCGAGACCGGACTGCCGCAGCCGAATGTGTTTAAGCCGTCGGAGTCGAGTGAAGACAACTGTATCGATTTGAGTGATGACGATTGAATTGAGGGGGATCGTCGATCTCGTCCGGCACGCCTCGCTTCGGCTGCAACCGGCGTTTGACGGCAACGCGTTCCGGCGTAGGCTTAGGCCCATTGCGTTCACGTCGTCGTTAAAGGATTCGTCTTGACTCGCACGCTGTTTGCAGCCATCAAATTGATGCGACCCGCCCAGTGGGTCAAGAACGTGTTCGTGCTGGCCGCCTTGGTCTTCGGCGTGCAACCGTCCCACCCAGACGCGTTGGAAAAACTCTGGCTCGCGCTTGGTGCCTTCGGCGTATTCTGCATGCTGGCCAGTTCGGTCTACGCCTTTAACGACCTGATGGATTACAAGGAAGACGCCGAACACCCCACCAAGAAAAACCGCCCCGTCGCCAGCGGCCAAATATCACCACAACTCGCGGGCGCATTGGCCATCTTCCTTGCGGCCGGTGGCAGCTACCTCGCCCTTCAAATCAACGACGGGTTCGCACTGACCGCCGTCGGTTACTTGCTGCTCAACCTGTTCTACACGATGGGCGGTAAGAAGATGGTGTTGCTCGATGTGATCATCATCGCCATTGGCTTCGTCATGCGCGCCTTGGGCGGCGCTCAGGCGATCAATGTCGAAGTATCCGCGTGGCTGGTCGTCTGCACCTTTACGCTTTGTTTGTTCCTTGGCTTCGGTAAGCGTCGCTGCGAACTCGCGGTCATTGCCAACAAAGAAGGCGCGACCAAACACCGCGCAACGCTCAGTTATTACAGCCTCGAGTTGCTCACGCTACTGATGGCGGTTTCCGGCGCGATGGCCGTGATCACGTTTATGCTTTACACGCTCGATCCGTCCAACCCCACGCCCCACACGCTCATTTTCACCACGCCACTCGTTTTCTACGCGATCTTTCGTTACGCCCTCGTCATCGCTGGTGGCAAGCTCACCGGCCCGACTGACGTCCTGATTCACGACCGCCCCTTCCTCGTCTCGGCCCTGCTCTGGGTGCTTCTGACGGTCAGCCTGATCCTCTTCACCAGCCAAATCGAGCGGTACCTACCGAAGATTCGCTTCCCCAACGCCCGTCAGAAAACGTCCGAATAGGCCCGCAATCGCGGTTCGCCGAGTCGGCGCGAACAAAAGTCGCCCTGACTCCGATATTTTTGACAGGGGCCGCGCGGCCCGTGCGTCTTTATCTACAGGACCAGACAGGGGAAGCCAGACACCATGGCGTTGAGCCACCACACCGCTGATCCCGACCTGATTCGGGCGGCACGCGACGGAGATCGCTCCGCCGTGGATGTGCTCGTACGTCGACACGACCCCTGGGTGCGGCAGGTCGCCTACGCGACCATCGGCAACCGAGCGGCGGTCGACGACATCGCCCAAAACGTCTGGACCAATGTTTGGCAACGGTTGGAAACGCTGTCCGACCCGCAGGGCTGGCGCGGTTGGCTTTACAAGCTCACCCGCAACGCCGCCCTCGATTCGGGCAGGCAACTGGCCCGCGACAAACGGCTCACACTGGCCTTGCCCGATATGGCACCGGATAGCGCCGAGCAAGCATCTAACCCCGCCCGGCAACTGGCGGAGACTGAAGAAAACCAACGCATGTTGCGAGCCATTCACGGCTTGCCCGCGTTGTATCGCGAACCCTTTGTGCTGCGGCATCTGCGCGATTGCAGTTATGCCGAGATTGCCGAAACGCTCGACCTGCCCGTGGCAACTGTCGAAACGCGGCTGGTCAGAGCCCGCCGCCTGCTGCGAGAAGCGTTGGCGGATAAGAAAGCGAACTAAGGAAGAGGCCGGTCGTGTGGACCGGCACAAAGAAGTATCAGACGATGAACACCGAACGCATTGAAATCCTGATCAATCGAGCCCTCGATGGCGAACTCAGCGCCGCCGATCGTCGCGAACTCGATGACGCGCTGGCCAATAACGAATCGGCCCGCGCCCTCATGCAAGAGTACGAAGCGCTGGATCGCGCCGCGGGCGTTGCTATACACGCCGACTTTGAAGCGTCGCCGACATCCGCGACGACGTCCCCATTGCATTACGCTCAACCGCCCCGCTGGCATGGTCTGCGAACCGGCATCTCGGCGGCGCTGTTTGCTGCCGCCGCCATGATCGTCGTGGCGTCGTTACCGTGGAGCACGATCTTTCCCAGCAACAAACCGCAAGACACCATCGCCGATCGATCTTTTCCGCCGGGCCCGCGACAACTACCGACGTATCAACCGATGCAGGTCGATTACCGTCGCCCGGCATATCAACCGCAGCAGTTGCGCGGCGATGTGTATCGCGATGTGATCGGCATTCGCGGTGATAACCCGAACGTGATCATCATTCTGGAACGTGAAACCCACGCCGCGCGGCTCGACCCGCTGGTGGGAGATTTCTAAAAAGACAGCTGTAGATTCCCGCCCGCCGCGCGGCGACAGGCCGGCCGACGGGCGTGGCGGGGATCGAACCGAAGACGCGGCATCGTCGTCGCGTCACGCAACAACAAGAAAACCGCGTAAACGCTGGTTGTTCTCGCAAGGCACATGGACTTTGCATAAAGGAGTAAGCCATGAAAACCCCCAAATCCGCCTTCTTAAGCCTCGTCTTGGTATTGGCAACGACTCAAGCTCTGCAGGCCTATTACCGCAAGCCGGTCACCGAAGAGCCCGCACCGGAAGCCAAGCAAATCATCAAGATTCAATCGATTGATAACGCGGACCAACCCGTCGTTGAGAAGGTCATGCAAGCGTATGTCGTTCGCAATGGCGAAGAAGCCCCGGCCGAAAACGTCTTCACCGAAGTGCGCGTCGAAGGCGCGTCGAACATCGAAGCCGGCGGCCCCTGGCTCGGCATTCAGTTCGGCCCCGTCTCCCGCCCGCTGGCGGCACAGTTGCAACTCGAAAAAAACGGCGGCCAAATGGTCCTGAACGTGTTGAAAGACTCGCCCGCCGATATGGCCGCCTTCAATCAGTATGACGTCATCACCCAAATTGACCGTCAGCCGATCAACTCCGACCTTGGTGAGTTCCTCGATGTCGTGCGCACGTTCCAACCGGGCGAAACCCACACGTTCACGCTGCTTCGCGGCGGCAAGTTGATCGACGTCAACCTCGTCGTCGGCACGCGTCCGGAAGACGCCGCCAAGCGCGAATATATCTTCGAAGACGACCTCGGCCATGTCGCACGCGGCAATGTATTCAAGCGCGGTGGCATCGTCATGAAAGACGACGACGGCAACTGGACGTTCAACAAACTCGGCGAAGGCGAATTCGAATGGAACAGCTTGCCCGGCCTGCAAGATGGCAACTTCGAAGCGCTGCTCGAACGTATCCCGTTTGAAGGTCATGCCGATACGATCTTTGAATCAGCACACGGTAAGAGCGTTCGCGTCGAAGTCGGCGACAACGGCCAAGTCACCGTCACCACGACCACGACCGACGCCGATGGCAACGAAAGCACGACCACCGACACGTTCGACAGCATGGAAGCCTACAAGGCAGAAAACCCAGATCAAGGCGTGTTTATGCTGCGTTTCGACGGAGCCCACGGCCTGCACGGTAACAACATGCGGTTCCTGCCGGGCAACATTGGTACGTTCGCGTGGACCGATGAAGATGGCAACATCGACGTCAACGTCGAACTCAAAGAACTCGACGAACGCGTTAAGGGCCTGCTCGAAAAGTCGGACAACATGATGAAGCAGATCGAAATCAACATCGAAACCGACGGAACCGATCCGAAGACCGGCGAACCGCGCTTCCACATCATCCGTCGCATCGACGAAGGTTCCGGCGCTCCGGCGATGAAAGATGTCCGCGTATTCGCAAGCAAAGTGATGACCAGCTTTAAGGTCGCCCCCGATGGCAGCATTACGCTCACGACGCGCGACGGCGATGCTGAACTGGTTCAGGAATTCGACAACGCCGACCAACTCAAAGCGGCCATGCCGGACTACTACGATCGCTACGCCAAGCTGCTGGATCAGGCAGCCAACGCCGGCGCCGAGTAAGTCACACACAAAACCCCACTCCACCCATTCTTAGGCGGCGACCTCCTGTCCTAGAAACCAAGGCCGTCGCTTAAGAAACCCAACACCCGCGCATCGTTAACACGGTGTGCGGGTGTTTTTTTGCGCGCACGATACGCTTGGGCTTCTTCATCAATGCCAATCGTTCTGCCACGTCGCCTGCGTTAAGATATCTTCCATGAAACGACGTTCGTTGATCTCGCGCTGTGCTGCCTTTTGCATGCTCGCGCTGATTCGGTTCTATCAGGCCGCGCTGCGACCGTTCCTGTTCGGATCGTGTCGCTTCACGCCGAGCTGCAGCGAATACACCGCAGAAGCGGTGCAGCGTCTCGGACCATGGCGCGGCGGCTGGCTGGGCGTGCGTCGCATATGCCGCTGCCACCCGTTCGGTGGATCGGGCTACGACCCGGTTCCGGACGAGTAAGCTCGCATCGGCCCTGCCAAATTGATTACAATCCGAACCGATACACCGGTTACAAACCGGTGCCACAGCGCATTCGGCTCCAGCCGGTTCTAACCAGACTGACCGTAACGTCCCGCCCGCGACATCGCCCTTAATCGGCAGTGTTCGGTTTAATAACTCCCGCCCGAAAGGCCCACCATGCCCCGTCAGATTGGCATCGCCGTATTCGCGTTGAGCGTTCTCGCCATCGCATCGAATGAAAAAATCCACGCCGACGACTTCCCGCTACTGCCGGACTTCAAACGCCGCGTTGATTACATTCGTTACTTTGCCGGCATGCAGGGCTCGGCATCGAGCAGCCGCAACGCCTATCCCGATTATGCCGCGTTCATGCCCGGCTTGGTGGAAAGCAACGTCCAGCCCGGCGCGTGGCCAAAGTTTCGCGGGATGCTGACGACGCCGATGCACGAACGGGCCAATCAAACCGTCGGCCGCGACGGCAAGCCCACTTGGCCGCCCGGCCCCGGTCCGTGGATTGGCCTATACGAACCGCAATGGCAAGTGAGTTACCAGGTAACCAAGCCCGTACTGGCTAAATATCGCGCGGCCACCGAAAAGTCGAAACTCGTCCCGCCCATCCCGCTCGATGGCAGCGCCGAAGATCGCAACAACCGACTCGTCCATCTTTACTTTCCTCATCTGATGCCGCTCGACGACTGCGCCAAGGGTGTGCTCGAAGCAGCGTGGCGCATCGGCGATGAGGGCGAAGTCGAAGCGCGCGCCCTCGGTGAAGCGGTCGAAGCCAACTTACGTTTGGCCGGCCAAATGAAGAACTGTCTAAGCGTGCCCGAGTTTTCGGCGCAGTGTGCCATTCGCAAGCTGACATACGAACACATCTTCTGGGGCTTTGCCCACGGCGTGTTTTTCGAACGCAACGCCAACACACTCTTCAAACTCTTGCAGGATATCGACGGCAAGGAGATCGACGCGGAGCTAACGGCCGCAGGCGAATGCGCCATTTGGCTCGATGCGATTCAATACATCTACGGCCCCTTCGACAACGGTGCCAAGTTTAACGGCAACCGCTATCGCGACATCACGGGCCAGTCGATGGGCGGTGGTGGCGGATTAGGTATGGGCATCGGCGCGCGTGTCGATGCATCGCCCGCCGAAGAAATCGCACGGAAAATCCTCGATACGCATCGCTCCATGCAACGCCAGATGAATGTCGGTTACGCCGAGAGCAATCATGGCAGCCTGATCGCACTGGCCGATCAGTTGCGCAACGCGCACGGCGTAACAAAGGGCATGTTCATGACGGGCCATCATGTGTTGGCCAGCGCTTACACGCTGGCCGCCGAAGCCGAAGCCCATCGTCGCGCGGCGCAAATCGTGGCGGCGATACATGCGTACAAAAAGGCCCGCGAAGATTGGCCCAAGCAACTGGCCGATTTGGGCAAGCGCGTGAGCAGCAAGGTGCTGCGCGATCCGTACGGTAGCGATGAATTCGTGTATCAGGTGACCGACAACGGGCCGGTCTTGTATAGCGTCGGCACCAACGGCAAAGATGACGGCGGCACGCCCGACAAAGCGACCGGCGATCTGGTGTTTTGGCCGATCCCCGAGTCGGCGGGTTGGATCGCGCACGGTCAACTCGTGCAAGTCAAAAACGCCGACCTAACCAAGCTAAGCGACGTGAATTCATCGATTGATGGCAAGACCGTCGTCGTCGAAGGCAAGATCACCGCAGAAGAAAATCAGATCAGCCCGCAGCACGGTCGCATCCTACGTTTAACGCTCGGAGCCGAAAGCGGCAAAGCCGACGTGTTCTATTACAAAACCATCGCCGACCAACTGCGCCCCGATCAAGACCCAAAGCGCGGCGCGACGATCCGCGTGCGCGGCACCGTCGTTAAGGAAGGCGATGGATTTAAGGTGCAGTTGATGGACGCACGCGAATTAGCCGTGTTAACAAAGTAGGAGTAGGGTCCGCTGTGCGGACCATTAGGCAACGAGAAGAACGCGACGCAAACCGCGAACGACGATATTACGGCATGCCAGAATCCGTTCGCCAAATTAAACACTGGTACCCGCCTGCGCGCGTTCTGTACGTACTGTCATTACTTGCCGCCTCCCCCTTCTTCATCGTTATATTTGTGAAGGTCGCCGATTCGAGCATCGGCAGACAGCGATTCGGCGTATTACTGGCATTGTTTGCAGCGACTGTCTCATCATGGCTGGTTGCACGACTCACCTCACTAACCATCGAGGCTACTGTGCGATGGTTTGCCCGCAATCGAAGACCGAATCGCTATAAACAGCTAAAGACAATTTCAGAGACTCGTGGATTGCGTCAACGCAAACCGCATCGATATGCGGAATTTGTGCTCTTCGGTAAGCCTGCAAAAAACAAAGTTCTCAAAAATGCGGTCAAATGCCTCGCCCCGGGAAGTCTCATCGTCGCGGGTGAAGACATTCCGCCCGAGGTTTATTGGCCAACGAAAAGCGCAATTCCCTTTGAGCCTATCGAACTAAACAAAAACGACCCACGCGCGTTCGCCCTCAATCATGCAAACTACGAGCAGTTGGGAATCGACTTTGACGATCCCAATATCGTCGTAGAGTACGATCAGCAGTATCCCACCTACATTCGATTGACACATTCGGATTACATCGATTCCGATGGTTCCTCTCAACACGTTTCAAAAGAGGGCTCCGCCGATCAATCGGGGACTCAACTGGCTAAAAACACCGGGTGTGTCGTCGCCTCAATTTTGAGCTGGCTTGTCATTGGTTGGTTTGTAATTAATTTGGTGATTCGACTTTGGAACGACCCTGAGTATCGATCAGACGTCGCAATAGTGATCGCCATCGTTACCGCCATCATCGGATTGCCGGTGCTCGTTGCCGTCGGTTTTCGTAGAGCTTCAAGGGCAGCTTCGCCAACGTCACGTTGGCTCGTACCTGGCGGGATGATTCGCAAACGCGATCGCTACTTCTCAGCGGGCAGCAAAATAGACCGCTTTGATCGATCCGACTGTGCAGTTCTGATCCATATGGATCGGATGGTCGTCTGCATTGCTTGCCGCCAGTCAGGCAACATAGACTTGTTCTCTACGTCCGACGTAACGGCGTTCATCTGTGCCTGGCTATCGACAGCGCCGCCTCCAACGCTCGAACAAATCGAACAGACATTTCAATCAGGTAAAGCAAAGTAGCACCCGCTTTGCGGAACTCGCCACGCCATAAAGTTTCACCAAACTCTGAGCAAGCCACGTGAATGCGGCGTGCATCGGTCGAGTCATCAGGCCTGTTCGTTTGCGCACGTTTGCGCGATTTTGCACCTAAGAATCAGCGCAAGAAAAAACGCGCAGGCGAAACAACCACCCGCGCGTCAGAATTATCGAAAGTCATGCTAACAAGACCAACATCACGCAATCTGCCCCGTATCAAACCGGCCGAGCGCCTCTTCCAACGCGCCGACCATTTCGCCGACCGTGGCGTACGCCTTGGCCCCTTCGATCAGCGCCGGCATCACGTTGCGTTGTGCCCGGGCGTCGGTCGTGATGCGTTCGAGTGCTGCCGCCAACTTGGCGTCGTCGCGCTTGGCTTTGACTTTTTGCAAGTCGGCAACGACTTGCTGTTCGACTTCGTTACCGATCTTGAGCAGATCGATCGGATCTTCGTCTTCCGACACGAAGTCGGTCACGCCGACGAGTTTCTTATCGCCGCGTTCGACTGCTTGGCTGTAGCGATAGGCTGCGTCGGCGATTTCGCGGCGGATGTAACCATTTTCGATGGCACCGATCATGCCGCCCATCTCATCGATGGCGTCGATGTATTCGCGCGCTTCGGCTTCGAGCTGGTTGGTTAGGCTCTCGACCATGTAGCTGCCGCCCAACGGATCGACGCTGTTGGTCACGCCCGTTTCGTAAGCCAACACCTGCTGAGTGCGCAATGCCAGCGTCACCGCCTGCTCCGTCGGCAAGCAAATCGTTTCGTCCATGCTGTTCGTGTGCAGCGATTGACAACCGCCGAGCACCGCCGCCATTGCCTGATACGCGACACGCATCAGATTTACATACGGCTGCTTGGAATAGAGGCTGCAACCGGCCGTTTGGGCGTGGAAGCGCAACCACATCGAACGTTCGTTCTTCGCACCGAAGCGTTCCTTCATGTAATGCGCCCACAAGCGCCGCGCGGCGCGGAACTTGGCGATTTCTTCGAAGAAATCGTTATGGCTGTTGAAGAAGAAGCTGATCCGCGGTGCGAACGAGTCAATATCGAGCCCGCGATCAACCGCCTGCTGGCAATAGTGCAAGCCATCACCGAGCGTGAAGGCCAATTCCTGCCCCGCCGTCGAACCGGCCTCGCGAATGTGGTAACCGCTGACGCTGACCGGGTTGTATTGCGGCATTTCGTTGGCGCAGAACTCGATCGTATCCGTCACGAGGTCGACGCTTTCTTTGGGCGGAAAGACGAACTCGTTTTGGGCGTGGAACTCTTTGAGGATATCGTTCTGACAGGTACCGCGTAATTGATCGCGTGGCACACCCTGCTTGTCGGCCGTCGCGATATAAAACGCGAGCACGATCGCCGCCGGCGCGTTGATCGTCATCGAAACGCTTACGTCTTTGAGGCAAATCCCGTCGAACAAAATCTCAAAATCAGCCAGCGTATCGACGGCGACACCGCAGCGACCGACCTCACCCAGCGAGAGTTGGTCGTCGCTATCGCGTCCCATCAGCGTCGGCAGGTCAAACGCCGTGCTGAGCCCCGTCTGACCGCGACCGAGCAAGAACTTAAATCGCTCGTTGGTCTGCTTGGCCGAACCGAAGCCGGCGAACTGCCGCATCGTCCAGAGCCGCTTGCGATACATTTCTTTGTGCACGCCACGCGTGAACGGAAACTCACCGGGGTTGCCCAGATGGGTCTCATAATCCACCTCGGCCACGTCAAACGGCTGGTAAACCGTTTCAATTTCGCGACCGGAGATGGTCGTGGTCGGTCCAATCTTGCCGGGATGCATCGAGACTTGCTCTGCCATAGCGTGCGGGCTCCGTATAGCGACTGTCGGGTCTGAGACCGACAGCCGCGAAAATTCGCCTTTTTCTTTATGAATTCGCCGATTTTGGTCGCGCAGAACGACCTAACGCGTTGCGGAATTGTATCACAATGCGGGCGATTTCGCCTGTACCGCCACGCCACCGGTTCGAGGGGCCCGGACGATCGGTCTAGACGCCGTTTAATCCTCGCCGCGGTCGTAATATTCGGCTTCACGCTCCGAGCGCGAGACGTTCAGAATCGAAAGTTGATCGCCGCGCTCATTATTATTCTTGCGGCGATGTTGCGTGATCTTCTTTCGAATCGACGTCAGCGAGCGCGACGGAATGGCGATATGGCAAATCGGCTCGCCCGGTTTAACCATCGGCAGCGTTTTCAAACTGAGCACGATACCATCGACCGGCGAGCGCAGGACGTTTTGCTTTTCGCCGAACACGCTGCTGTTGGTGGCGATGCGCTGACCGGCCGCGACCGATTCTCCGAGTGATACGTGGTAGCGCAGGATGCCGCCGACTTCGGCGCGCACCCAAGTCGACCGGCTGGCGCGCACTTGGAACATCGGCTTCTCGGGTTCGCCGGGCAGCATATCAAAATATTTGAGCACATTGAGCACGCCGCGCACGCCGACTTGCATGATCTCTTCTTGAATCTTCAACGGCTCGCCGGCTTCCAAAATGATTGTTGGGCAGCCCGCCTTCGTTGCCTCGCGTCGCAGTGAACCATCGGGGCCGCGACCATCGAGTATGAGTTCCGCGCCGAATGCCGTTGCGAGCTTGCGCACGTCGGGCTTTTTCATATCGCCGCGCACGTTCGGGAAGTTCGCGCGCGGCTGCGCGGCCGTGTGCAACTCGATTCCGTAGTCGCTCTTCTTGATAATTTCGTTGAAGATCAGATTGGCAACGCGGCTCGTGAGGTTGCCCGTCTTGCTACCGGGGAAGAAGCGATTCAGATCGCGACGGTCGGGCATGTACCGGTCTTGCGATTCGAAACCGAAGATGTTGATCACCGGCGCGAGAATGAGCGTGCCTTTTTGCAACCGAATGGTCGGACCGAACATCAGGTCGTGCACGATGCCCATGCCGTTGAGTTCGTCGCCGTGTACGGTGGCACTAACAAATATGCACGGCCCACGGCGACGGGCGCGGATCACGCGAATGGGCAGACTGATGGGGTCGCCGGTGAAGTATTCACTGATTTTCAGGTAAACGTCTTTGGTTTCACCGGGGCGGATGTAGGTCGTGCCAATATTGAAACGTTTGGATTTGACCGCCATAGAAGCGTCTTCCTTGCGTTGCGAATTGCAATAAGTATCGACATTTAAACGGAAGTAGGCAAAGGAGCAAGCCGCTGTCGGCACGCGAAACGGGTCGTGAAAATTCGACGCTTGGTGGCGGAATATCTAGACGCCCGCACTATCACCTTGGCAGACTGGGGTAGGATTAGAATTATCTCCGTGTCGGAGGGGCACCGCTTCCTGACGGGCGCGGCTCTGATTGGACGCGTGCATAGATTCGCGCCCCATCTTTTTGAGTCACACAACGAGTGGAAATCAGCAGATGAAAAAGCAACTTATCGAAGCATGGCGGACCAATCAACGAATCAACCTGATGCTCATCGATGCGATCGACCCTGCGGGTTGGGAGGACACGCTTTCCAAACGCGGCGGTCGCGGCGTGGCGGGCGAGTTCGCGCATTTGCACAACATTCGTTACGCACAAATCGAAGCCCGCGCGAAGGATCTGGCTGACGGATTGGAGAAGTATCCGACAGGTGCCGTTCCGAGCAAGACAGAGGTCAAAAAGGCGCTTAAGGCATCGGCCAAAGCCGTCGAAACCTATCTCGGCGATATCATCGACCAAAAGCCCAAACGCCGCGGCTTCAAACGCGGCATCTTTACGACGCTATCGTATTTCGTATCACACGAAGCCCATCACCGCGGTCGGATTTTGCTCACGTTGAAAGTGAGCGGACATCGCGTTTCGAATGATGTGGCGTATGGAATTTGGGCGTGGGACCAGGTTTGATCAGAGATTTCCCGTGACGGCGCAAACCAGATTTAGTTCCTTGAATCGTTCGCAAAGCACATCCCTGCTGAGGCAAATTAACAATTCAATTATTGCATTCATGTAACGGCCGAGGTTTTACTTTGTGGTTGCAAAGGCGTGCGTCGATCTTTGTTATCCTTTTGTTTGATTTGGATGCACATTCACATTCAGTTTCCATAAAAGAGCAGGTAATACATGTCTGAATGCAGATTGCCATCAGCAAGAGAACACCTTCTTACGTTGATAGTTATGTTAATTTTCTTCGCGGCCGATGCCCAATCCTATACCGTTTCCCTAAGTTGCTCCCCTCGAATATCCATTCGCGGGGGCTCAAAGATTGTTAATCATCAACTGTCGCAAACATCCATTTCCAACGAGCACATCGAATGTGCCGCACCCGTTTTCGACTTTGGCTTGGCGGTTGGCGGGAAAGACGTCTGGGTGATGTTTCCGATCAAGAACCGATGCGAGAAGCTTGTTTATATCAAAGCGATGATTCCTTGCAGCGGCACCTTCCGAAATCCGGAATTAGGACCCATTTTGCCGGGACAAACTGCTTACTTAAGTTTGAAAATTCCTACGACGCCGCGGACGACGACGGTATCGAGAGGTATCACGGTCTCTACGCGCGCTGAAGATCCGCCACCGTTGGTAATCGAAATAAATCGGTTACTTCAGGAAGTAAGGAAATCACTGGCGTCTTACGAAAAAGAGACGCGATATTTGAAGGCGTACTTACTAATGCGCTTAACAACCTAGGTTTCTTGATTCCCAAAAAAGTAAGAATGAGAGAGAACAGTGAATATGCATATTCGAACCCAACAAAAACTTGCTATCGCGCTCGGCATTATCTTTATTACGTCGCAAAACGCCGATGGCTACACCTATATCACGCTAATTGAACCCGTCTCAAACCCCCGGGGCGTATTGCCGAAAAATATTGATAACGATCAGACGCCTATCCAAACCGTCGCCATCGAATGCCCAGTATCGAATTTTGATTTTGGCATTGTCAAAAGTGGGACGACGATCCACTGCACATTTCCTATCAAAAACGTTTCAAGCAGCCTGGTTCAACTCTACGGGCGGACGTATGGCGGCAACTGCCGCAGTGGATTGGTCTTACCCGGCCAAACCGTTTTCTTGAACATCCGCCTTTCAACAAAGCAAGGGAGCGGTCGCGTATCCAAGCCGGTTCGCGTTTACACTGAGTCTGTAGGATTTCCAGACTGGCTAGCCGATTTAATTCGACCGCGCGTTCGTGATTGGGAGAGGCTGCCTCGAAAACAGAAGTTGGCCACAATTTGGTTGAAAGCGTTCGTGGTTACGCGGCTCGTCACCTAGCGCTACACCCGCTTCTTCTTTTTCTTCTTCTTGCGCTTCGGCTTATCCGGCACTAGGCCGCGTAGCGTGAGCAGCTTGCCGAAGCACAACAGCTTATCCCCCACCAATAATTCGCGCGAGCCGTGGGGGCTGGGGATGGTGACGCCGTTGCGATCAATGTTGAGAATCAGCACGTCCTGATCGCGCAGCGCCGTCTCTGCAATCGTTTTACCCGCCAACGTCGAATTGGGAACGATCGGGAACTCGGAGATGCCGTAACCCGCCGCCAACGCGAGCTTTTGTCGCACGTCGACGTCGGGGAACATCACTTGCTGCTCGATGTGTTCGACGATGGCGCTGGCGACGTCCACGCCCGTCGCGCCTTCGATGCCTTCCAGCCCCGGCGACGAGTTGACTTCCATAATCTTGGGGCCGTCTTCGCCTTCGAGCATGTCGACACCGGCAACGCGCAGGCCCATGATCTGCGCCGCACGCACCGCCGTGCGTTCGTATTCTTCGCTTAGCTCGACGACTTCTGTCTTGCCCCCGCGATGCACGTTGCTGCGAAACTCCTGCCCCTGCGCTTTGCGGCGCATGGCCGCCACGACGCGATTGCCGACGACGAACGCACGCACATCCTTGCCCTTGCTTTCGGCGACGAACTTTTGAATGAGCACGTTCTGCCGCGTGCTTTGCAACGTTTCGATAATCGCCGCCGCCACGCTCACGCTGTCGGCCAGAATCACGCCGATGCCCTGCGTGCCTTCCAGCAACTTGATAACGACCGGCACGCCGCCGACATCTTCGATGGCGGGCAACACGTCTTCTTTATCGCGAACAAACGCGGTTTTCGGCATGCCGATGTTGTGACGACTCAGCGCCTGCATCGAGCGCAACTTATCGCGCGAAACGCTGATCGCGTGCGACGGGTTGAGCGTGAACGTACCCATCTGCTCGAACTGCCGCACGACGGCCGTCCCGTATAGCGTGATGGAAGCGCCGATGCGCGGAATGACCGCGTCGTAATGCGACAGCTCTTGGCCTTTGTACGTGAGGCTCGGGTCTTCTTGCTCGACGTAAATGGCGAACTTGATCGTATCCAGAACCAGCGCTTTATGGCCGCGCCTGATGCAGGCCTCTTTCAAGCGACGCGTGCTGTATGACTTCGGGCTGCGAGAGAGAATGGCCACTTTCACGAGCGCGATCCTTTCGGTGACGTTCGTTTCGCTTTCGACTTCTTCTTGGTTATTTTCTTCTTGCGTTTGAACTTGGGTTTATCGCTCTGCAAATACGACCTACCGGCATCGACGAGATAGCGTTTGCGCACCGCTTCGCGACCCAGCAACATGCGAAAACCCATTTCGTCGCGATTGGTCAACGTAATCTCGATCGGCCAGACTTCGTCACCAACTTGCACATCCGTCAAGATCACCGGTCGTTCGCTGGAATGACCGCTCGACGAGCGCACCGAGCGCCGTTCGAGCAACGGTGCGACGCACTGAATCTCGATTTCATTGTCGCGTTGAATCGGGTGAACGTTGAAATAGACCCACGCACCTCGCGAATCGTGCGTAACGCGCACATCAAACGCATGCAACGACGACGAGCGCGCGCCCGTATCGATCTTGGCTTTTACGGCGGGCACGCCTAGTTCAGGCAGACACACCCATTCGCGCCAACCGATACGCGGCAAGGGTTTCAGTGGTCGTTTCGTTTTTTTTGTCTTGGCCATGATAGTAATGAAGCGGGTTAGCCTCTCCGAGTTTTTGGGCGCGCCCAGTGCATTGCCACCAGTTAGACATCTCTGCGCGTGAGTTTTGCAGCGATCCTTAACAATTAAAAAATGAACCGCCACATCGCCAGCAACATGAGCAGCACCGCGATGATCTTCCACGAATGCCTCGACCATAAGTTACCGGTACCCACCTCTTCCGGCGTGATCCAATCCCCACAGGCGGGACACTTCTGCGTGTCCTCAGTTACCGTGGCCCGGCAGTTCGGACACTGCATGGGCGGCAGATCGAAATCGTCCTCACCGCCATCGTCCATGTCGGTTGGCAACGGCAGGTTCGGGTCATCATCGCCGTAATAGGTCACGACTTCACAATCTCCAGGAACGATTTGAACTGCGGATGATCGCAGCGACCGATCATTTCGAACATAAGCGATTCGGTCGTGCTCACCACGATCCCCGCATGTCGCATCCGTTCGATCGCAACCGCCTTGTCATTTCCGAAGCGCGACCCGCACGCATCGACGGATACGAATACGTCGTAATCGACTTTGTTCATATCGAGCGCCGTTTGCAACACACACACGTGGGTCTCGACCCCGACCAGAATGATGTGTTCGCGGTTGGTCGCTTGCAGCGCCGCTTTGAACGGCGCATCGCGCCAGCAGCTCATCGTTGTTTTTTCAAAGTACGCCGCTGAATCCGGCAAGGCATCCTTAATCGCGCCATCCGTGCCACCCAAACCCTTGGGATATTGCTCGGTGTAAATGACGGGAACTTTCAACAACGCCGCCGTGCGAACCAGCTTGGTGATATGCCGACGCAAGCTATCGAGCGGATCGCTGCCGATCGCGCCGAGCATTTTTTCCTGCACGTCTATCACGACCAGCGCGGCTTGCGAGACGTCGAGTTGTTGCACATGCGGCATGGGGCGGTCCTTTTTTGTTGCTTACCGGGCGTGAGTATAGGGTGAAGCAACGCGGGCCTTCAACCGCGAAAACGATGGATTTGCATCGCGCATCCGAGGCGGGTTTAGCACATGCGTTCGAAGATTAAGCCGTCGCACGCGAACCGCCATGCCATGTCTAATTCGCTCGACGCATCCCAAAGAAATCGTTTGGTTTTTTTGTGGTTTTAGGGACTGGTAACTGCGTTTGCATATCGTTACCATCGGTTGCAGTTTGCCTCGTACCCCGTTTGAGCCCGACCCATGCCCGACGCCACCTCGTTAAACGATCAAGTTGTGCTATTGACCGGCTCGACCGGCCGGATGGGGCGCGAACTGACGACGGCCCTGCTCGATGCCGGCGCAAAATTGGCGTTGGGCGTGCGGCGCATGGCCAACTTGCCCGAGCTGGAAGAGTTGATCGTCGCGCATCCCGATCGTGCGATGATCATTCCGTGCGACCTTCGCTTTGAAGCCAACGTCGTGCGGCTCGTGCATCGCGTGGTCAACCGCTACGGCCGCATCGATGCCATCATCAACGCCGCCGCGATTCTCGGTCCGCAGAATACCATCGAAGATTACCCCGCCGAGCCTTGGCGCGACGTAATCGCCACGAACGTGACGGGGCCGTACCTCGTTTGCCGCGAGGCGTTGCCATGGATGAAGCGCCAAGGCTACGGTCGCATCGTCAACGTCACGTCGCAAAGCCCGCGCGAGACGAAACCCGGCGACGGTGCCTATATGGTCGGCAACTGCGCGATCGAAGGCTTTACGCGCCTGCTGGCCCGCGAACTGAAGAACTCCAACATCTGCGTGAACTGTCTCGACATCGGCCGCATGACCACCGACGTCGCCCCCGCCGCCCCACCCGCCGAGTGGCTGCCGGCGTTTTTATGGCTGGCGTCGAAGGAAGTCGCGTGTAGCGGGGAGCGGATATCTTACAAGGATCGGAAATGAGACGAATTGTGAAGTAGTGATTTGGGATTTAGGAAGTTAAAGAGCTTTGGATTTGGTGATTAAGATTAATCGACAATCGATAGCGGCGTGCGATGAGCCTGTCAGAGCCGCGTCGTCCCGACGCGACGAATGTACGCGAATCCAAAATCCAAACACCAAATCCCGGGGATGTTTTCATTAATTAACGATATCTATGCAGATTCGCCAACCGCGGTCGAATCGTTTTTCCGTAGAACAGGTGCATCGCCCAATGGTAATACCATTCGTTCAGCGAATTTGCGGGTCTCCTTAAAAAACTGCTCCACCGCCAACGCATCTTGCCCCGGCCGCCGCTTCTGAAAGTGCCGACGTAAAGGCAGTCCAAATTTGGTCAAATTAGGCGGCAGTGATTTGCTCCAAGGCGTATTCGCATCGGCACTTTGCATTGAGACGCCTCGACGATGTAAGAATTCCTCCCAGAACAAGATGTGCATAAATGAGAACTTCTCACGATCATCTTCCTTGGTGGGAATTTCACTCCCGTTTCGTAATCGATGATCCAATAGCTTTAACAATCGGTAGCTATTATGAAGCCGCGATAGCTGACGCGGATTGGTAAATTCGTAGTGGCGGGTCAATTCCTTGAAAAGCAGATGCTCTTCGTCTGTGTGCTGCATGACCTCATCGAGTCGCTCCGCCTCCGATTCATCGAAGTCAGTTTCACTACCTTCGATTCGCCCGACATCTCTATCGTCGTGCGCAATTCTTAAATCTGGGCTGTCGGTAACATCGGTGCCATCGGTACCGCTCGGCGGGCCTCCGTCGCCGCCCCCGCCACGTGGCTCAACAGAATTGTCGTCAACCTGATTGTACTCCTGCGAAGATTCTGACGTATCCGAAATAATAGGAGGATCATCCACGCCGAAACCGAGCATCTCCCAGTCCACATCCTTATCGATGACTTCGGTAAACAATCGACCGTCGATAAAACCGTCGACATTTGGGGCTCTGCCCAATCGAATCGGCAATTGAATGATCTTGCCCAAATAATCGCGGGCAATCGCTTCTTTGGGTCGCTTGTCGCTGGCGAGCTTATCGTATTGTTGGGCAATCGCCCGCAGAGCAATGCGGTGATCGACAGCGATGCAAACAATCACATTCGGAATATCCATGATCAGTCGCACCGCTTCCAATGTCGCGGTGATACCGTTCTGATCGCAACGGTCGAGGTCATCGACCCAAACGATAAGGCGTTCATTGCGACCCGTGACGCGCGGAATATACCGAACGAACCACTCGGATGCGGCATTGCAGCAATCGAGCAGCCAATCGCGCCAGTCGCGCTCTGATTCACGGCTCTGCGGTCCCGGTGGTAGCTGTCGGTCGAAGCGATAGCGGGGTAGCTGCAACACAATCGGAACCATGTCGCACAACTGTTCGCGCAACACTGGGATCATTCCCAGATGTTCGCCATATTGCGGCGCTTTCAGGAACGTTTTCATCGTGGTAGCAAAAGGATGCTGCATGGTCGTAGCCAGCATCGACAGCCCCTTAATCAGCAGCAATATCAACGCTCCGGCCCCACCGACCGCCACAGTCTTGCCGAAGCTGAACGTGTCGAGCATGTTCAGAATGGCCCAGCTCACGACAAGCACGGCAACAAACGAAATCGACAACATCAGCAGGTTCTGCACCACCGACTTGCGCAGACGCTTGATTACGAAACGCACTTGCACGCGCCAACGATTCAGCCATGAGAGTTCGTCGAACAGACCGTTCACGACCTCTTGCGCCAATCCCGCTCCCATGTTTTCCGTTTTTTCATATTCCCACGCATTGAACCAGGCGAAACGGCAGCGATCGGGCCAGTCTTCTTTCAACCGATCCTCGATCATTTGCATCACACTCGATTTACCCGCGCCCCAATCGCCCAGCAGCGCCAACGTCAGCGGCGTGTCCTGCTTGTCGGAGGCAAACAAATGTGAGAGGCAGTAAACCAGCGGTTCGCGACCGAGCAGGTCTTTGTGCGCGGGCCGGTCAACGAACTGGGTTGACAGACCGATGGGAGGCGGCGGCGTGGGTTGCTGAGCGCTGGATGAGGCGGACGCTTCGGATTCAGTATCCGCTGCCGGTTCGGCAGCACTCGGTTCTTTCACGCCATCTTCATTGGCCTCGTTCGCTACGTCGGTCGTAGGCGTGGCGAGGGCTGGGGCAGACCGTTGCGGCTCTTTGACTAACTCCTCGGTGCTTTCTTGTTCTTCAACAGAATTGGGGCCGGGTGCATTGTTAGGCTCTGCTTCCGCATTCTTCTGCGCATTCTCCGCCTGATACTCTTCGTACCAGTTGTCCACTGCCTGTCTAAGTGCAGAAATGTCAACCGACGAGGGAAGGAAGAGCATCTTATAACGGTGCGCAGCGTCGCCTAAGTCCACCCCGTAGAGTCGCAATGCAAAATCTTTGTACATCTCTACGACAAAATCTGGAGCGGGGTTGCTTTCACTAGCCGACCACAACCGCGACTGTACTACGCTTTCCAGCGACTCTCGCCCATTTCGGAAATTCTCAAAATCAGCTTGTGCACCGCGAATAAACGCCTGCCGCAGCTCGGATCCGTCGGGACCAGCGGCCTCGAAGGCCTCGAAGGCGCCATAGGCGGCTTCGTCGGAAGCGGCGGCGGTGCTAGCAGCGACACCGGCGGCGGCGGCGGCAGCGCGGGCGGCGTGGGAAGCATAGACGAAATCGGCAGCAGCGGCGGCGGCGGCGGGATGTCGAAGCAGCGCGGCCAAAGCGGCGGCTTCGATCGCGCGGTAATACCGCCGCTGGTGCTCGTTAGGCTCGTGACCGAAAAACTGAAGCAATGGAAAAACGCGCAGCGCGCAACGAGCGGCATAGACGCACAACTGGTCATGCGATAACTCGCTCAGTTCTTCTCTGGTCGGTAATTGCAGTTCCTGCTCGGCCATGGCCGCATCATAAACCAATGATGGCCAAAGCTCAGACCGCCGGACGTGAATTACAGCAGTCTAAATCGCAAAAATGCGTGCACGACGGAAAGTTATCGGATTCGCCCGCAGGGCATGCGTGCCGCCCCACCTAGATCTTTAATTCTCAGTAGAAGCCTGTCTTAAGATTGGATGCGGTCGCGGGTGAACTATTGGCGTCCATCGGCTATTAGCCGGTGCCACAGTTGCACGATCGCAATCGGTCGAGACGACGATCATTCGCTGCTTTTTCTCGCGCTATTCGCCGCTTTCTTATCGCGCTACCCGTTAGCGATTCACCGTGCGCGGTTTGTAGATAAGTCTACCGATTTTCGCGCTTCGGTATTCGCGATTCCCAAGTTGCATTTAGAACGAAGCACTTAGCTCTTCGCCCATCGCTATTCCGTATTCGCCCTTATAACCGGCCCAACTTAAAGAACTTCTCTTTCTTCCCCTGCCCCGGGATATCGCCGCCCATCATGTCTAGCTCCAGTTTGGCTGCCGGGCTCATGAGGTCTTTGGTCCATTGCGGTTCCCAGACGAGATCGACCGTGGCTTTGGTGACGCCGTCGACGGCGCGGGCTTTGGTCTCGACTTCTTTAAGAATATCCCCGGCAACGGGGCAGTTGGGCGTCGTGAGCGTCATGCGAATATAGACTTCCGTCTCATTTTTCAGGCTCAACTCGTAAATCAAACCCAGCTCGACGATGTTCACGGGGATTTCCGGATCGCGCACGGTCTTGATCGCGGCAAGTACGGCGTCTATGAGGGGTTGGTTGTCGGACATGGTGGGCCTCTCGGTCAGTGCAAAGTGCAAATTTCATAATGCGACGTCTGGCAGATAGCTAAACATGTTCATCGGTGAGTGCGGCGATTGCCTTGTGGCACCGGCTAATTGCAGGTGCACGTTCACGAAACACGACGGTCGCAGTCATTCGTCAATTGGCTTATGCGCCGCTCTGCCAAGTCATTCTATTTTGGAAGCGTTGTGGATTTCTACTTTCATGCGGCCACAGGCCGCGGCTCTGAACGTCGCGCCAACGCTCTCGGCAAACGGCCCGCTAACTGCTCGCCGTGACCGTCTTGAAAACGACCGCGTAGTTCTTGATCTGCTCCAACATCGCCGCGAGGCCATTAGCGCGGGCCTGCGATAGGTGTTGGCTCAGGCCGATTTCGTTGATGAAACGTGGGGCCGTGTTCAGAATTTCGTCAGGCGTGCGATTGGAATACACGCGTAGCAACAACGCTACCAGACCGTTAACGATCATGGCGTTGCTTTCCGCCGCGAAGGCAATCTTGCCGTCTTTCAATTCGGGGTGTAGCCAGACTGTCGATTGGCAGCCGCGCACGATCCACTTTTCGTCTTTCAGATTCTCGGGAATGCTCGGATGGCGTTTTCCGAGTTCGATGATTTTTTGATAGCGCTCCTCCCAATCGGGAATCGCGTTGAACTCTTGCACGATGCGATCCTGCGTGCGTTCGATATCTTCACCGCTGGGGCGCACTTCGGTGCGTTCGACGGGGCAGGTGCGGCTCATCACGTTGACGGCTTTGCGCACGGCGTGCACGAGCGTGTCGATCTCTTCGCAGGTGGAATACAACGCCACTGACGCCCGCACCGTCGCCGGCACGTTGAAGCGTTCCATCAGCGGTTGCGTGCAATGATGCCCGACGCGCACGGCCACGCCTTCGCGATCGATCAGCCGACCGATGTCGTCGGCATGAATCCCATCGACGATGAACGACAAGATTCCCGCGTGCTGTTCGGCCGTGCCGATCATGCGTAGGCCGTCAATTTGTTTAAGTTGCTCGATGCCGTAGGTGGTAAGTTCGTGTTCATGTTCCGCAATGCGTTCGATGCCGATCGACTCGACATAGTCAATGGCGGCGGCGAGACCAATGGCACCCGACATGTTGGGCGTACCCGCTTCGAACTTGAACGGCGGATCTTCAAACGTCGTCTTTTCAAACTTAACCGTGCGAATCATCGAGCCGCCGCCCTGATACGGCGGCATGCCCTTGAGCAAACTTTCCTTGCCGTACAAAACGCCGATGCCCGTCGGGCCGAAAATCTTATGACCGCTGAACACAAAAAAGTCGCACCCGAGCACAGCGACGTCGACTTTCATATGCGCAATGGCTTGTGCACCGTCGACGAGTACAGTCACGTCATGGCGATGCGCTGCTTCGATGATGTCGCGGATCGGATTGATCGTGCCGAGTGTGTTGGAAATGTGCGTAAGCGCCAACATCTTGGTGCGCGGGCCGAGCAAGCGTTCGTACTCATCCCAAACGAACTCGCCGCGATCGTTGACGGGCACGACACGCAGTTTGGCACCGACCTGTTCGCACAACATCTGCCAAGGCACGATGTTGGAATGGTGCTCCATCTCGGTGATCAGCACCTCGTCGCCCTCTTCGACGCGGGCGCGGCCGAAGCTGTTGGCAACAAGATTAATACCGTCGGTGGTGCCGCGCGTGAAGATGACTTCGTTTGGGCTCGCCGCGCCGATGAAGCGGGCGATCCGTTTGCGAGCGGATTCGTACGCGTCGGTTGCCTCCGCCGCCAGCGCGTGCGCGCCGCGGTGGATGTTGGAATGCGTTTGGCTGTGATAGCGCGACACGGCATCAATTACAGGCTGGGCTTGCTGCGTCGATGCCGCATTATCGAGATACACGAGCGGTTTGTTCTCGTGCACTGTGCGATTAAGAATTGGAAAGTCGCCCCGGATTTTGTCGATCGGATAGTTGGACATGGGCAACCTCTTTCAATCGTGTTTCATACGAAACGATACACGGCTAAACAGCTTCGCCAGACATCCTTTGCGCACAGGCGAACGCGACAACGACTTACGTTTCGCGGCGACGGTCGGCGGCACGCACGAGATCGGCGAAGTCATCGCTGTACTCGAACGGTCGACCGAACGTGAGCGATTCGCCGTAGTGCAAGCGCTCGGATAGCAAGTCTTGCAACTTATCGCGTAGCGCGGCGATGCGCACTTGGCCGATGCTTTCACCTGCGAAGGCGTAAATCAAAAGGCTGCGCGCCGCATCGACGCTCACACCACGCGAACGAAGGTAGAAGATCGCTTCATCGTCGAGTTGACCAACTGTCGCACCGTGCGTGCACTTGACGTCGTCGGCCAAAATCTCGAGCTGCGGCTTGGTATCGATCATCGCATCGCGCGACAACAGCAGGCTCATGTTCGACTGCTTGGCGTCGGTCTTTTGAGCATCTTCGCGAACGATGATGCGACCGCAGAACGCACCGCGGGCCTTGTCATCGTAGATGCCTTTGAAGAATTCCCAACTGTTGCAATGCGGTTGGGCATGATCGACGCGAAGATGATTATCAACGTGTTGTTCGCCGCGCAAGACGCTGAGGCCGTTGAACATGCAGTTGGCGTTTTCGCCGTCGAGCAGCGTGTTGATGTTGTTGCGAACCAAGCGACCGCCGAACGCTAGTGTATGCGACGACACGTTGCTGTCGCGCGTCTGGAATACCTGTCGCGTACTGACTTGGAATGCGTCTGTCGATTCGCGCTGAACCTGGTAGTGATCGATGATCGCATTGTCGCGCGCGACGAATTCGGTCACAGCATTGTTGAAGTAGACGCTGCCGTTTTGGCCGCCGTAAGTTTCGACGAGGCGAACCTTGCTGTTCGATTCGGCAATATAAATGTTGCGCGGAAACGCAGCCGTCGGCTGGTCGCTCGGCGTGGTGAGATACAACACGTGCAACGGTCGATCGACAAGCGTACCTTCGGAGACGTGCACAAAGATACCATCGCTAAACAAGGCCGTATTCAACGCACAGAACGCATGCTCGCGATAGTCGGCGTGCTTGGTCAGGTGCGGTTCGAGCACGTCGCGTTGCGATTCCAGCGCTGCCGCCAGCGACATCACCGTGATGCCCTTGGGAAGAGCCGACAGATCGCTAAGCGAATCGCTGAATCGACCATTCACAAAGACGGCCAGCGCACCGGGTTGTTCGGCGAACAAGTAACGGTCAAGATCGGCGGCGGTAACATTGGCATTTTCCGACGGCGCGACAAACGTTTGCTGTGCGATCGGTGCCGTGCTGGTGTATTTCCATTCTTCGTGGCGCGTCGTCGGAAAGCCAAGGGCCTCGAACCGCGCCATGGCCGCTTCGCGCGCGGGTGCGAGCCAATCCTTCGGCATGCTGGCTTTCCAGTCGGACCAATGTTGAACGTCTTGCTTGGTTTGGGTGGCTGTCATGGGACTGCTCGATCTATCTTGTTGCCGCAACCCCAGATGGCTGCAGCTCGCATGGTTAAAGAATACGTTCGTCGTTGTTCTGTTACGCAGCGATTCGCGATGAACCGCCTCGCGACGATTTTGCTTGCAACCTTGTTAGCCGACCGGCTGGGCTGCGCCGCTTTCGGCGATGATGCCGGCGTAGCCCTTCTTTTCCAGTTCGAGTGCGAGCGTCTTGTCGCCGGACTTCACGATGCGACCATTGACGAGGACGTGCACAAAATCGGGCACGATGTAGTCGAGCAAGCGTTGGTAGTGCGTGACGACGATGAACGACCGATCGGGACCGCGCAGTTTGTTGACGCCGTCTGCGACGATCTTCAGCGCGTCAATATCCAAACCCGAATCGGTTTCATCGAGAATGCCCAACTTCGGTTCCATCATCGCCATCTGAAAGACTTCGTTTCGCTTCTTCTCGCCACCGGAGAAGCCTTCGTTAATGGCGCGGCCCATGAGGCGATCGTCGAGAGCGACCATCTTCGCTTTCTCTTCGACGAGCTTAAGAAACTCGGCAGCTTCGATCTCTGGCAGGCCCTTGTTCTTGCGCATGGCATTCATGGCCGCCTTGAGAAAGTAGCTCGTGCTAACGCCGGGGATTTCGACCGGATATTGGAAGGCGAGGAAGATGCCTTCCCACGCGCGCTCCTCGGCGGCGAGTTCGAGCACGTCTTTTCCGTTGAACGTGATCGAGCCTTCAGTCACCTCGAAGTTTTCGTTACCGGCCAGCACCGACGCCAGCGTGCTCTTGCCGCTGCCGTTGGGCCCCATGATGGAATGCACTTCACCGGGATTGATGGTGAGGTTGATCCCTTTAAGGATTTTGTGATCGCCGATTTGGGCGTGGAGATTCGTTATTTCCAACATTTGATGCATCTCGCTTTTCTTGCTGCCTTTTCGCTCAATTTGGTGATCGGGCGATTTTGTGATTTTGTGATTTAGGCTCACGCCCCTCATTCAAGCTGCGTTTTGCCGTCGCCCTACTACTCGCAAAGATCTTTAGAAGCTCGTTCGACTCCGAAATAAGATCCGTTAACCGAGCCTTTTCAATAATGTCTGCTTCCGCTAGCAACTCTAACCAATGAACAGTCTCATCCGTTTCCTCAACAACAATGCCCTACTTTGCGACAAACTCCTTCTGACTACGCGACCTGCGTGTTGCCCGGTAGTTCGCGGATACCGACATACCAGATCGAACCAGTTGTCGTCCGATTTCTTTCGTTGCAATGTCATAGGGCAATGATCTAACCAACTTGATGACTCGCAAGGTAAATTGCGTCGCTCGACTTTGAAGCTGATCGGGCGTCATGTCATGCCTTACCAGATCGCGAAATCACCAAATCAAAAAATCGCCAAATTATCCAACGCTTCCTTCGAGGCTCACCTCAAGCAGCTTCTTCGCCTCGACGGCAAACTCCATCGGCAATTCCGCAAAGACTTCCTTACAGAAACCATTCACGATCATGCCGACGGCGTCTTCCGTGGGGATGCCGCGCGAGTTGCAATAGAACAGTTGATCTTCGCCGATTTTCGACGTCGTTGCTTCATGCTCCATGTGCGCCGTACTGTTCTTGACTTCGATATAGGGGAACGTGTGTGCCCCGCACTTGTCGCCGATCAGCATCGAATCGCACTGGGTGAAGTTGCGAGCGTTTTCGGCCCCTTTATTGATACGGACCTGGCCGCGATAGGTGTTGTGACCGCGCTGAGCGGAAACGCCTTTGCTGATGATGTAGCTTTTGGTGTTCTTACCGATGTGCACCATCTTGGTGCCGGTATCTGCCTGTTGCTTGCGACTCGTTAGCGCGACGGAATAAAACTCGCCCACGCTGTTGTCGCCCTGCAAGATGCAGCTCGGATATTTCCACGTGATGCTGGAACCGGTTTCCACCTGCGTCCAACTGATGTGCGAACTGCGACCGGCACACTTACCACGTTTGGTGACGAAGTTGTAGATGCCGCCCTTGCCATCCTGATCGCCGGGATACCAATTCTGAATCGTTGAGTACTTGATCGACGCGTCGTCGAGTGCGACCAATTCCACCACGGCGGCGTGCAACTGATTCTCATCGCGCATCGGGGCGGTACAGCCTTCGAGGTAACTACAACTCGCACCCTTTTCGGCAACGATCAGCGTGCGCTCGAACTGCCCCGTCGATGCCGCATTGATGCGGAAGTACGTCGACAAATCCATCGGGCATTTCACGCCTTCGGGGATGTACACGAACGAACCATCGCTAAAGACGGCCGAGTTGAGCGTCGCGAAGAAGTTATCCGAATACGGAACCACAGTTCCGAGATACTTCCTCACCAATTCGGGATGCTCTTTCACGGCCTCTGTGAAACTGCAAAAGATAATGCCGAGTTCGGCGAGTTTTTCTTTAAACGTCGTTCCCACGGAAACGCTATCGAAGACCACGTCTACCGCGACCGACGCACCGGCGACGCCCGCGAGCACCTCCTGCTCTTTCAGCGGAATGCCAAGCTTCTCATACGTCTCGCGCAGCTTCGGATCGATATCATCCAAACTCTGCGGCTTATCTTTTTCCTGCTTGGGCGCGGAATAATAGATGATGTCCTGATAGTTGATCGTTGGGTAAGAAATCTTCGCCCACGTTGGCTCTTTCATCGTGAGCCAATGGCGATACGCCTTTAGCCGCCATTCGAGCAGCCACTCGGGCTCTTCCTTCTTGGCGGAGATAAACCGAACCGTATCTTCGTTCAGACCCGGCGGCAGGCTGTCGGCTTCGATGTCCGTGACGAAGCCGTACTTGTAGTCGTTTGATGACGCCCACTGCTCGATCGGGTCGCTCTGTATTTCAGTCATTGCAATGCGTTTCCATCAACAGCACAGCCTTACTTTGACCGTGCGGACTCGTTCTATATTCACCAGCCCGCTGCCCCGTCGAAACGAGGCGGCATCTCTGCGTGCGTTACTAAGCGCTGAAGCTGCTACCGCAACCGCAGGTGCCAGTCGCGTTCGGGTTGTTAAACACGAACCCGCGCCCCATGACTTCGTCTTTGAAGTCCACCGAAACGCCCTCAAGGTATATGTGGCTCTTCGGATCGCAGATCACCTTGACGCCGTGAATATCCCACTCTTCGTCGCTTTCGTTGCGCGACTCGGTCAAGTCGAGCGTGTACGAAAACCCGCTGCAACCGCCGCCCTTTACGCCGACGCGCAGGAACGTCTTTTCAGCATCGAGTTCCTGATCTTTGATGATGGTCTTGACTTCACCTGCCGCTCGTTCGGTTAGTTCGATCATGACAATTCCCTTTGCTAATTACGCGTACCCAAGGCACATGTATTTGTTCAAAATTCTTGCCGCATCCAATTCGTCGATGCGGCGTCGCGTTAATTGGATGATGCCGACTCGTCCGTCGCACCTTCTGCATCACGGCTAGCTAAATGTTCACCGTGCACGGACAGTTGCACGCCACCTTGACAGTCGCGTTCTAACTGGCTGTCGAGCATGTCTGCCAACGTGATTTCATTAAGCAACGAGTCCAACCGAGACTGAATCCGTTGCACTGGAATCTTGATGGGACAAACGCCCATCATTTCGCAACTTTCAGGAGTTCTGGCCACTGCGGTCGGAATAGACTCGCCGCCGTTGCCGGAGGTTTCGCACGCGTCACCACTCCCATGACGACCTGCACATGGCACAATTTGCACCGGCCCCTCGACCGCGAGAATGACCGACGAAAGCGTGATGCCCGCCTCGGCCTTGCCGAGTCGGTACCCGCCCCGCGCACCGCGCGTCGAATTCACTAAGTCACTGTGAGACAATGCTTTAAGCACGTTCATCAACAGCGCCGACGGCATCTGGTACTGATCCGCAATCTCGCGGGCCGCGCAAACGCGATCTTTGTTTTGAGCCAAATAACACAGCGCTATGACTGCATATTCGGTGCGTCGGGTCAACGAGAGCATGCACGCATACCTCCAGACGGGGGAATATAGCACTAACTGGGTACGATTTCAATCCGTCCCCATTATATCGGATAAAGACTTCTTAAGAGAATGCGGGATGAAATTGATTTCGGCAGCGACAGCCGCTAATTGAAGCTAACGTGAGCGACGTTGGCCGAAATGATTGGTCGCCGGCAACGATGTCACACATCAGCTTCGGTTCACGACTTCCCGCCACGTTTTGATCTGCTTCTTGGCTTCAACTTCCGTGATCGTCAGCATCTGGGGAATCACCGTGCTGCCAATGGTCGTACTCACACTCTGCGGCACCACGCTGCTAACGAGCGGGTCGCTATTGTCGCGACTGTGAAGATAGGTTCGCACCTGATACGTCGAGGTTGGGTCGACACCGCCAAAGTGTGCCCAGAGCGGCTCGGTGCCCAAGCCGCGAGCCACGCCGATATCGCGTCGGCCCAGAAGTTGCGTTCCGGCCGAATTCCAAAGTTCGACGCGCACGCCGATGGCGGCCGTGTTGGTCGCACCTCCGCCTTGGCCTATCACGCGCACTTTTAAATAGTTGTCGTTGTTCGTGCGGTTCTCCAAAAACACCGCCTTGTCATCTTCACGGGTAACGGCGATATCCAGATCGCCGTCATTGTCGTAATCGACAAATACCACATCCTGACAATTGCCCGTCACGCCCGCACCTTCATCCACCATGCGAAAGGTGCCGTTGCCTTGGTTCTGATACAGCTTGTTGGGGCCGCTGCGGGTGGCGACATATAAGTCGAGATCGCCATCGTTGTCGTAATCGCCCCAAGCACAACCGAATTGACCCGACTCGTCGTTGATGGCGGCGTCATCTGATTGATTGCTGAAGGTTCCCGAAACGCTCGGCGCCCACGTCACATTGTTGCGCCAGAGGTAGCCTTTTTGATTGGCGTCCCAGCGTGCACAGTAAAGATCTAGGTCGCCGTCGTTGTCGTAATCCGCCCAAGCCGAGCCGAACTTATCGCTGTTGCCGGTGGTGACGTTGATGCCGCGCACGTTCTCGGTGTAAGTGCCGTCGCCATCACTCACAAACAACTTGCCGCCGCTGTAGTGATAGAAGAAGTCGAGATAGCCGTCGTTGTTCACATCACCGGCGCTGACGAAGTCACCATTTCCGTGGTCACCGCTATCCGACAGACCATAACTGCTGTCCTTCGTGCCAACGAGGCTCGGCAACGAGGCTCCGGGATCACCTTGATGGTGACCGATCCAGTTGTCGTTCTCACAGAAGTGTACGATGTCGCACCAACCATCGCGATTGACGTCGGCGGCGGCGACCCCCTCATTGTTGTTTGGATCGCTAAAGCCCAAACTTCCGATGTCGCTGAAGTTCGCGCTGCCATCATTGCGAAAGCACGTCTCCACATAATAGCTATCGTGGTTGCCCGACCAGAAATCGACATCGCCGTCGTTATCCACATCGAAAATTGCATGCTGACGACGTTCGTTCCCCTTGCCGAACGAGTTCGCGGTAAAACCCGTACCATTATTGACCATTCGTTGCGACCAAGTGCCACCTAGAATGGCATCCAGATCGCCGTCGCCGTCGGCATCGAACCAGTGCAACCCGGAGGCATTGTGGTAGTCCGAAGTGGTCGCTACATCGAATCCTTGGGCCGTTGAAACGTCGACGAACCGCGCTTCGGTGACACTGACGTTGTCGATACCCCATGATTCGTCGTCTAGATCCTGAACCCCATGATCTGAGAAGGTTATGGTCGATACCGACGAAGTTGCAGTAAATGTGACCGTAACTCGGTACGTTGAATCAGGGTAGGAACTGTTGTAACCATAATGGCCTCGGCGCTCCGCCGGGTTTTCAAATGACGGAACGTAAGTCTCAGGTAGATAGCTGAAAGATTCCTCGAATACCTGAGCACCATTCACGACAATTCGAAACTTGTCGGGCCCCCATGTGGTATCATCCCCATCCCAGGAATCGATTGCATAGAAATCGAATTGAATCGCGTAGGTTTCGCCGATCGTCGTATTCACCGCAAGCTTGACCTTGGCCTCGTTGAATCGCCCGAGGAAAGTCGACATCGTCCCGTTGGTTGTGGTGGTGGTGTTGCTCCATTCCGGTCCGACACCGCTCTCGAAATCAGTCATATATGGCAAACTTGCCGGAACGACCGAAGACCCAACCGGCGAAGCGAGCCAAAATGACTCGTATCCGGCACTGACTGGGCTTGTTTCGATGTTGGTGTTCGACCCGAGGGACGTCCCGTTCCAATTCATCGTACGCAAGTCCCGGCCGCCGTCGTCCGTGTCGTACACCCACGCCGCCAGCATTATCTCGGAATCACTTTCCCATGGCATCAACGCGATCACGTCCGGCGAATAGTCCTCGCCCAAAGATGGCCCGGACGATTCGCTCGACCACGCCGTTCCGTTCCATGTTCTATAACGAACTCGTCCGTTTTCCGAATTTTGGTTGTATGCAATCAATGCCTTGCCGGTCTCGCCCGACTCATAGGCGATATCGAACATCCTTCGCGAACTCAATCTGGCCGATGTTTCGATTTCCTGCGGCCCGGCCCACGAAGATGCGCTCCAGGTAAAGACGTTTATGTCCCGGCTCGAGTCGAGCGTGCCGCAGAGAATTTCGTCGGAAGCCGGATCAGCAACCAGCCTTACCCATTGAGCGTCAGCCCCAATCGATGACATCGACGATTCACTCGACCAGGACGAACCGTTCCACGTACGGGTACGCGGGTTGGCACTGTTCCGTTGCGAATACACCACCACGCCCTGACCTCCCGAGGACTCCCAGGCAAAGTCAAAGCACTGGTAATTGTCGGTCTCAAGATCGGTTTCGAGGGTAGTCCAACTCCCCCAACTTGCGCCGTCCCATTGGATGGCAGAAAGATCGTGGTCTTTGTGAAGCGCTACCAGCATGATTCGATCGCTGATCTTGTCGGCGTATAGTCCAAGCCACGGACATAAATCACCGGAGGGCAACGAGAAACGCGCGACGCCCGACCACGTCGAACCGCTCCATGTGTAATACGCAATTTGCTTTTGATCGACGTCAAAGTAAGCCACCATCGCATCACCGCTCAGCTGTTCGTAGGCGACGTCGAAGCCGCGGGTGGTGTTGTCATCGCAACTATTGCTGAGTTTCGACTGCGACCAAGACGACCCGTTAAAGATGAATGCGTGAACTTCCTTATCCTTATCTAGGATGGCCGCGCAGTACTCGTCACGTACAGGACAGTTGCGGACCGAAACCCAATACGGTTCGGCACCGACAGTTGCCATCGACTGTTCGGAGCCCCAACTGCTGCCAGACCAAACGCGATAGCGAGGTGAAGACTGCCCGCTTTGTCCATACACGACGATTGGTACGGAGGTTGAATCCGCAAGCAGAACCTGCGGCGCAAACAGACAGCAATGCGCACCGATTACCAATGCAAGTGCTCTCGATACCCAATTGGTTTTCGAAGAATCCGGTTTCATCATGCCCCTCCAAGGAAGCACAGCCTAACCAAGCGCCATCGACTAAATATCTGATTCGAAATTGGTATTGGGCGCGCGATGATTGGATGGGAATGTCGTTATCAGACCGGTTTTTGGCCCGATCCGTTCATTGATGAAACCCGTATTTATGAAAAGATTCTTGACTGCGGAGTGGGCGCGATTGCAAGACAAGCCGTAAACCGTTACCCGCAACATGGTTAGAGCAAAGAAGCCACACGCTTTCGACAGCCGCCCGGTGAAGTTGGGTTTGCTGACTGCCCCGCAGTTCCGGAACGGACGGAGTCCTATCAACAAATTCACCAACCACTTACCGGTCGCAGACCGATTCGGATCCAGCGTACTTTCTTTGGCCTCGGACCAGCGCGCATTTTTCTCGACTGCCTAACGCGGACTCTACTCATTCTGATATTAGCGATCTTGCAGCCACGCTTAACTGTTGATGTATTCCCAAATTGCGAGCGTCGAGATCGCCCGACTTCGTCAGCCTCAGATTACCGGTCTATCAGCCCACAATGACGAACGAGCACAAAATTGACGACCGCCCATAAGAAACACAGACTGACCCGCATACCCGTCTGCCATCTTTGGTTTTCAGGCGTTCCCCCCCACTAAATTGATTAACTCACTCGGGTAGTCCTCAGTTCAAGGTAGGTTTACCCGATGTAAACAATGTGTGCGCGGCAACCATGGCAACGAGGGCAATACTGGACCCGAGCAATCCGATGAACGGCAGGCAACAAATATCTCGACGAATCGACAGCGCGTTTACGCTGGTCGAGCTACTCATCGTGGTGATGATCCTCGGCATCCTCGCCGCGACGGTCATCCCTCAGTTTGCCGACGCCACCGACGACACCAAGAACAGCGTGTTAAGCCAAGATCTGCGCCGCATACGCGATGCGATCGAACGCTACATGCTCGAGCACAACGGTCGCCCACCCAGCATCCGTGAGAACGGCACGCGCGACGCTCAAAGCGACAACTTCATCGCCCGCCTTACCGGCAAAACCGACAAACTCGGAAAGATAGACGCCGCCGGTGCTTATGGGCCCTACCTAAGAAACTGGCCACAGAACCCACACGCCACCAATGCAGCAAATGCAGCAACCGTGAAGATCAATCTGGCCACGGCGGGTACCGGCAATCAGGGCTGGCATTTCAACCAACTTACAAAGGCGTTTTCTGCCAACACCGCTGCACATACCAGTTGGTAATTGCGGTCGCCCTCTCAACTCTCTCAACATCGTGACGCTCCGTGCAGAAAACACGACCAAGGCCCGATAACCAACGTAACAACACCTGCTGCGTTTCTTGTGAATTCAGAGCCGCCTGTGTTGACACCCTGCCCAGCGCTACTACCTTATAAGGTTTCACGGGCCCATATTCGGGGTGCAGGCCGCCTCGCAGGGCTTGTGAATTAAAAGGTTACGGTTGATTTCCCGCCTGACCGGTCCGCCCGCCAGGGAGCGGTCGAGGCAGATCCCGGGGTCACCGCTCCGACGCTGGCGGAGTCCTAACAATAAAATTACCAAAAACTTACCGGCCGCAGACCGATATGGACGCAGCGTCCTTTAACGTATCTGGGTTTCGCGGGCGGGACCGGTTCATCCGCTCCGCGTGGGATGTGAATTTATGGTGAACCACCAAGCAAAGCGCCGCCCCGCTGCACCGTGCAGCGAACGGCTACAGGCAGAAGACGATGAGCACGCTCACACAGGAACAGAAGAAACAAAGGTACGACACCATGAGCGATTCCCCCTTGGCCCAGATGCGCAACATTGGGATTTCCGCCCATATCGACTCGGGTAAGACGACGCTAACCGAGCGCATCCTCTTTTACGCAGGTCGCATCCACAAAATCCAAGAGGTCAAAGGCGAAGGCGCCAAGATGGACCACATGGAACTGGAAAAAGAACGCGGCATTACGATCACGTCTGCCGCGACCCAGGTTTCATGGAAAGATCACACGATCAACATCATCGACACGCCCGGCCACGTTGACTTCACCGTTGAAGTCGAGCGCTCGCTGCGCGTTCTCGACGGCGCCATTCTCGTGCTCTGCGGTGTGGCCGGCGTACAGTCCCAGTCGATCACGGTCGACCGCCAGATGAAGCGCTACGGCGTGCCGCGCATCTGCTTCATTAATAAGCTGGACCGTGCCGGTGCCGATCCGGTCAACGCCATCAAAGGCCTCGAAGAGAAGCTGGGCCTGACGGCGATTCAGATGCAACTGCCGATCGGCGTTGGCGACAAGCTCGAAGGCATTGTGGACCTCGTCAAGATGAAGGCCGCGTACTTCGACGGAGACAACGGCGAAAAGGTTCGCTGGGAAGACATCCCCGGCGACATGGCCGACGAAGCCAAGGGCGCGCGCGTCGGCATGCTCGATGCGCTGTCGCTGTTCGACGACGACCTGCTCGAGATGATGCTGGAAGAGAAAGAACCCGACGAAGAACTCATCCACCGCATCGTACGCCGTGGCGTGTTGTCGAACGACTTTACGCCGGTGTTGATGGGCTCGGCTTACAAGAACAAGGGTGTGCAGTTGTTGCTGGACGCCATGACGCGCTACCTGCCCTCGCCGCTCGATCGCGATCTGCACGCGCTCGATATGGACAACGACGAGGCCAAGGCCCCCATTAAGCCCGAAGACGACCTGCCGCTCGTGACGCTGGCGTTTAAGCTGGTGGACGAAACATTCGGTCAGTTAACCTACATGCGAATCTATCAGGGCAAGATGGTTCGTGGCGAGCGCTACAAGAATGCCCGCGACGGCAAGATGTATCGCTTCGGTCGCATTCTGCGGATGCACGCGAACGATCGCGAAGAAATCGACGTGGCAGGCGCCGGCGATATCGTCGCTGTAGTCGGTATCGACTGCGTGAGCGGTGATACGTTCCTCGGTTCCGGAATTAACTGGACGATGGAATCCATGCACGTCATGGACCCGGTTATCTCGTTGTCGATCGCACCGAAGAGCACCAAAGATCGCGACAAGATGGCCAAGGCGCTCAACCGCTTCTCGAAGGAAGACCCGACGTTCCGCTTGTCTTCCGATGAAGAAACCGGCGACACGATTATTTCGGGTATGGGTGAGTTGCACCTCGAAGTGTATTGCGAGCGCATTCGCCGCGAATACAAGTGCGAGTTGGAAGTCGGTCAGCCGCGCGTAAGCTACCGCGAATCACCGACGGTGCCGGTCGAGTACAACTACAAGCACAAGAAGCAGACTGGTGGTTCGGGTCAATACGCTCACGTGGTGGGCAAGCTGGAACCGTTGCCGGAAGGTTTCGATGAACCATACGAATTCGAAAACAAGGTGTTCGGTGGTCGCATTCCGACGGAATACATCCCGTCGGTCGACAAGGGCTTCAAGGACAGCATGACCAAGGGGCCAGTTGCCGGCTTCGAAATCATCGGTGTGAAGATGACGTTGGAAGACGGCTCGTCGCACGCGGTGGACTCGTCGGATATGGCGTTCCAGATTTGTGCCCGCGACGCGTTCAAGGAAACGTTCCTGAAGAGCAAGCCCGTCCTGCTGGAACCGATCATGGGCGTCGAAGTCGAAACACCATCTGAGTTTCAGGGCTCGGTAATTGGTGACTTGTCCAGCCGTCGCGGTATGGTTCAATCGACCGAGACCAGCGGCCCGCTAACGATCGTCAAGGCCCACGTACCGCTCAGCGCCATGTTCGGTTACGCGACCGACGTGCGCTCGATGTCGCAGGGTAAGGCCAGCTTCACGATGGAATTCGATTCTTACAAGCGTGTGCCGCGCAACATTCAGGAAGAGATCGTGGCCCGCGTGAAGGAAGAAGAAGCCGCCAAGAACTCGTAAATCCCGCAAATTCCACAAGGCCTCCCCTGCCCGGCACTACGCCCCGCTGTGAAACGCGACGGCGACCATCGGCAGGGGCGGCCTTTTGTGTTAGATTTCGTCGGTGTGGCGGGCGTTATTTCGATGACGGCCCCATGCCGATCGGTTGGCGCGACTGCGGTCGGCCAGATGACTGCCTCATCCATTTCGATCTCAGGGAGAGAGACCCGTGCATAATAAATTCAACGAACGCGCTCGCCGCGCTATGGCCTTGGCCAATCACGAAGCAATCGAACTGCATCACGACTACCTTGCCCCCGTGCACATCCTGTTGGCGATTCTGTCGCTCGACCACGCTGTTGCCACGTTGGTGCTCAAGCACCTCGGCGTCGATCTCGACACGCTCCGCGAAGACGTAAAGTCGTCGGTAAAGCCCGGCAACAAAGAACTGCATCAGGTGAAGATGGCTCAACGCGCCGACACACGCAAGTGCCTGCGCTTCGCCATCGATGAAGCACGAAAGCTGGGCCATCACTACATCGGAACCGAACACATCCTGCTCGGCATTCTGCGCGAAGGTCACAACATTCCTGCAGACGCCCTCTCGCAGCACGGCGTCAAGATCGAAGCCGTTCGCGAAGACATCCTCGAACACTTGGCCAGCATCGACCACGATCATCATCACGGTATTACGACGTCGCAAAACCCGATCGAATGGTTGCACCAGCAGGAACTTTCGAAAGCGTTTCGCTCGACGCGCTTTTGGCACATTTTGGTTCTCGCAGTCGATGCGGCCAACCGTTTGGGTCACGGCGAGATCGAAGACGAGCACCTGCTGCTCGCGCTGCTTCGCGAAGACGACTCGACGGTCGCAAAAATGCTGGCACCCAAGGGCGTTACGCTTGACTGGGTACGCGATGAGCTGACGAAGGATCAGGTGGTCGTTCCGGTACCTGCTGAGTAAGCACCTACCATCTGCCTCGACAACCGAGTGAATCAATAGTCCCCGCCCCGATCCGGCGGGGATTTTTTTTCGATACTGCGGGAGATGAACACCCTTCTAAAAATCCGCCGCACCACATTGCCGACACGGGGAGTCGGATAGCTGTTTACTATCAACCAGCTTCGTGTGCTAGTGCACGGTAGATTCGCGAAATACGGGCAAATTTGCCAATCGCAAGTGTGTGGAAGTTAACCACGAGTGCGGCCTGTAGATATTGCATATGTCCGTCTGTTTCGGTTATCTTCAAGCACTGAGCGAGGGGAAATCGTTCTACGTGTCTTGCATATCTCTGCGGCGTGTCGCTGCAGGGGGGATAAAAAGGAAATATGGCAATGTTTAAGAGGCTGCTCGCAGTAGCTGTGGTTGCACTGGCCACGACGCCGGCATTGGCATCGAACGACAACCCATTTCTGGGTGCGAACTTGTCGTTGGTTTGGAATGGCAATGCTGTCTGGAGCATGGATGTTCAACCGGACAGCACGGGCTCAACCGCAACCGTTGACGGTATGACGGTGGACCGCCCCAATTGGGATTTGGAACTTACCAACATTTTCATGGATGCGGACCCGGGTATCGCGGCCAACTTCGCGGTATTTAACGACACGGCGATGACGGCGACGTTCAACTTTGTCGTGACAATGCCAGTTGCATTTGCAACGGGCGGTACCACCACGCAAAGCGGCGGCAGCACGATCTCGATTAACGACTCAAGCGGTAACTCGACGGCCACATTTGCGTCGCTGAACCCGAACTCGGTTTATACCGCTTCGGTCAATGGTGGCGTTGCTCGCACGTTGTTTGACGATCCCTACAGCTTGACGGCAGCGGGCTTCGCAGGCATTACGAATGGCGACACATCGAACTTTGCACCCGAAGCCGGTCCGGCCCTGGGGCTGCTGACCGAGCTTCGCCTTGAGCACACGTTCACTGTTACCCCCGGTGATCGTGCCACGGTCAACAGCTCGTACTTCATCGTGCCCGAACCTACCACGCTAACGATTCTGGCACTGGGCGGCATCGCGTTGGTTCGACGCCGACGCTAATAACAAGACGTAGCGAATTTAGAGAGACGAAAGAGAACACCGCTCAAACGAGCGGTGTTTTTTATTGAGGTCCACACCTGGAATTGGTTTGAGAAGACCGAGGCAATGTTTGATTACGGTCCGCTCGAAATGCCACGCGACATACCGTCAAACGGATTCGTGAAGGCGATCATCGGCAATACCCAAATCAGCACGCCTGCAAGCAGTGTTGCGAGCGCCACGATGCCGATCATCTGCTTCTTCTGCAGGCTCATTTCGGCGAAGGGTCGATCCAACCAGGCTAAGCCTCGATCGAATAACGCAAACACGTACCGCGGCCCCGCCAAGATGGCTTGCAGCAGTTGAGCCGGATGGGTAACGGTATAACGAACGCGATAGACGACCTTTTCCAAGCCAAGCTGCGTAACGCGCAGCCAGCGCGGTCTCTGTCGCCGTGCACCTTTCTCGTTGGTCTTTGCGGAAATCGCGCCGACCGGTTCGGCGGCCTCGCGCTCCGCGATCTCTTCCGGTTCGGCGTCATCGATGCCGGCAGCATTCAGTACCGCTTGAGCCTCGGCGGCTTCATCACCGTCGGGGTCTTGCAGTAGGTCGGGCAGGTCAGCTTCTTCGTCGGCAGTTAATTCTACGACTTCGCCTGGATCATCAGTTGCGGCGACTTCGTCATTGACCGCACTCGCGTCACCTTCGCCCTCGGCGGTCTCCGTGTCTGTCAGCGATTCGGTCGGCTGGTCTTCAACGTCAGCGGCCGCCTGAGCGGCTGCTTCGTCGTCAGCGCCCTGCCCAAAGCCTGCGTCGTCGTTGCTCAATTCCGACGCGCCGACTGCGGGTTCAGCTAACAGACCTTCGGGATCGATCTCTAACACGCTGTCCGGTGCTTGGCTTTCGGATTGCAACGAATCGAGAATCGCAAGCGCCTCATCGTCGTCGGCTTCGCTTGTGGCGTCGGACTCGGTCGAGGAGACGATTTCATCGCCACCATTCGTCTCTACAGCAGCGTCGTCCTCTATCGCGCTAGCTTCGTCCCCGACCGCGGCAACCTCGGCCTCTTCTCCATACTCGTCAACGTCGCCGACCATCGCACCAGCGTCTGCGTCGCTTGCTAACTCGCCAATCGTGTCGACATCCACGACCGCCTCGGTCTCGTCGGAATCCAGTGCCTCGTCGTCGGTATCTAACTCAAGCACCGGCGGCAAGACAGATGACGGTTCCGGTTGGGTTTCAATCGAACCGACGTCTGCAGACGCGTTCTCAACGTCACTCGCATCGGCTTCGACGGCAGCACCCTCGGCCGACTCTCCGGCAATCACGCCCTCCTCGACTGCCCCTTCATCGCCCGTAGCGCCGTCTACGTCGGTCGCAGTCTCCGCTTCCACCTGCATGATGTCGTCGTTTTCGACGGTCGACTGCCCGCCCACCGACTCGTCACCGTCGATTGCATCCGCCTCGGCAGTCGCGTCTTCGATGATGTCCTGCGTCAGGCTTTGCACCTGCTCGAGCAGATCATCGACGTCGGACAACGGCGCATCCTGCGTACTCGGCTCAGACGCTTCGCTCGACGCCGGTTTCGGCGGCGTGTCCGCGGGCATTGCCTCGGATTGTTGCGTGTCGGACGGCGGCATACTCTCCCGTGGGTGTATTGAATGTATCGACGACGCGCAGAGGTTGCCTCTAGCCGCTTGTGCCGGTCTTGCCCGCTTTGTGCCGTCGGCCGACACTAACGCTCATGCGACGTAGGCGATTTTTTTTACCGAATTTGGCCCGCACCGACGGCTTGCAACTCACGGGCGATGAGCGTCATCACGCCGTCGACGTGCTGCGGCTCGCCGTTGGGGCACAGGTCGAATTGTTCGACGACGACGGCCGCACCGCAATCGCCGAGATCGCCGCCATCGATGCGCTGTCGGTGAAATTGACCTTGCTCGGCGAGATATCGAACAGTTCGCAAGCACGCGTGAAACTGCACCTCGCAGTGGCCGCCCCAAAACAGAAGCGTGCGGATTTTCTGGTTGAGAAGTGCGCCGAGCTCGGCGTCGCGAGCCTGCGGTTCATCGAGACCGAACGCAGCATCGTTAAGTTACGCAACCATCGAGTTGACCGGCTTCAACAGAAAGCCACTGAAGCGGCGAAGCAGTCGGGGGCTTTGCCTGTTATGCGAATTCTGCCCCTTCAATCGTTTCGGTCCTTTCTTGATGAACAACCGGCACACGCAGTACACTTTTTCGGAGCAACTGAGATCGAAGCGCGACCTATCCTGCCGTGGTTGGCGACGCAACAGAATGCCGCAATCGCAGAGGCAACTTGCTTAATCGGACCGGAGGGTGGTTGGAGTAAAAACGAGCTCTCCCATTTGAGCGAGTGCGCGACGCCGGTGCGATTTCATGCCAACACACTTCGCATTGAAACGGCAGCAATCGCCGTCGCAGCGTTATGGCATGGTTTTTTCGACGGTGAGATGACAGAATAAAGCCACCTTATGTTGCAGGCGGATCGATACCGGCCAGCCCGATAAACTCGGCTTCGGTCAATACCTTCACCTCAAGCTTCTTCGCCTTTTCGAGCTTACTTCCCGCTTTTTCACCTGCGACGAGGTAGTCGGTTTTCTTGCTCACGCTGCCTGTCGCTTTGCCGCCGAGTTTCTTGATAATCGTTTCAATTTCCTTCCGATCGAAGTGCTCCAACGTGCCGGTCACAACGAGCGTTTTGCCCGCGAACGGTAAATCGCCGTCGGTCACGCCTGCCGGTGGCCCCGTATCCGGCTCGATCATGTTGACGCCTGCCGTTTGAAGTGCGCGCCACATATGATCGCCCGTTTCGCTCTTGAAAAACTTGGTCACCGACGCGGCCATTTCGGGGCCAACGCCATCGACTGCCTGCAAGTCTTCGTCGGATGCGACCGCGATTTTTTCCATGCTGCCGAAGTGCTGCGCGATCAACTCGGCCGATGAACCGCCGACATGACGGATGTTCAGCGCCGCCAACACGCGCGAGAGCGTGCGGTCTTTACTCTGTTTTATACCGTTTATCAGTTTCTCTGTACGTTTCTCACCAAATTTCACGACACTGGCTTTGACTTCGTCGCCGCTCTTGCGTTGTTGTTCGATTTCGAGGTCGATCACCTCTTCACGCTTGATTGGCAGCGCGTAGATGTCTGCGAACGATTTCAACAAACCGACGTCCACCATCTTCTCGACCATCACATCACCGAGGCCTTCGATATCCATCTGGTCGCGACCGCAGAAGTACTTCAAGCGCTCTTTCAGTTGCGCCGGGCATTCTGGATTGATACAACGGATGTACACGCCGCCGTCGTCTTTGACGATTTCGCCATCACAAACCGGACAAGTCTTCGGCGGTTGCAACGGCTTCCAATTCTTCGGTCGCTTGGCTTCGACGACACTCACCACCTGCGGAATGATCTCGCCTGCTTTTTCCACCACGACCGTATCGCCGATGCCAACGCCAAGGCGCTCGACCTGATCGAAATTATGTAAACTCGCGTGGCGCACCGTCGTACCCGAAAGCTGCACCGGCTCCATGACGGCGCGGGGCGTGATCGTGCCGAGCTTGCCGACTTGAAAATCGACATCAATCAGCTTGGTTTCGCCCTGTTCGGCGGCGTATTTATAAGCAATCGCCCAGCGCGGGTAGCGGCTGGTCGTTCCCAACTCGTCGCGTTGGTCGAATCGGTTGACCTTAATCACCAAGCCATCGGTTTCATAATCGAGCGTATGGCGGCGTTCGTCCCAAGCTTCGACGAGCTTTAAGACGGCATCGATGTTGTCGCAAACTTCCAAGTGTTCGGAGACGGCGATGCCCCAGCCTTTGATCGCCTCAAACAAACCAGCGGCAGTCTCAAACGTCGCCCCCTCGATTTGGCCGGAACCGTGCGCGATGAATTGCAGACCGCGCTCGGCAATGGCTTTGGAATCGAGCGACTTGAGCGTGCCCGTCGTTGCGTTGCGCGGATTGGCAAAGGGCTCTTGCCCATCGTTCAGACGTTGTTCGTTGTGTTTTTCAAAGGCGGGCCTGGGCCAATAAACTTCGCCGCGCACCTCAAGCACGGCGGGCCAATCTTTGCCGCGGAGCTTTAAGGGGATGGCGCGAATCGTTTTGATGTTGGCTGTGATATCGTCGCCGACTTTGCCGTCGCCGCGCGTGGCACCGAGCACGAGCACGCCGTCTTCATAACGCAGCGTGCCCGAGACGCCGTCGATTTTTGGATCGACGATGTATTGATAGGCATCACCGTCGAGCCCCTTTGCCACACGTCTGTCAAACTCACGCAATTCTTCTTCGTTATAGGTGTTGTCGATCGACAGCATCGGCACGGCATGCGAAACGTGCTCGAAACCATCGATAGGTTTTTCGCCAACACGTTGCGTCGGCGAGTCGGGCGTGATCGCCTCAGGGTGCTTGGCCTCCAATGCTTGCAACTGTTTGAACAGCTTGTCGTACTGTTGATCGCTAATCGACGGATCGCCAAGCGTGTAATACTTGTAGTCGTGATCGTTGATCTCGCGACGGAGGCGGTCGATGTCTTGTTGCCAGTCGGACATGGTGGGGTCTCGATTCAGTATCGTTTATTCTGTTCGGAATCGTGACGTCAGTCGGCAAATGCGGCAAGCGGGTGAGTCGGGAGACTTGTGTCGTGAGTCGTGGGGCTTGGGGCTTGGGGCTTGGGGCTTGGGGCTTGGGGCTTGGGGCTTGGGGCCGTTGTACACTGCACCCGCGAGATAACAACTATAGATCTAGCAATTGCAAAATCTTTTTCGCCAATCGCTATTCGTCATTTCCCCATTCTCAATTCCTAATTCTAAATTTCTCCCCCTATTCCCACTCAATCGTCGCCGGCGGCTTGCTCGTGATGTCATACACCACGCGATTGATCCCTGGCACCTCGTTGGTGATGCGCGTGGAAATGATCGACAACACGCCGGGGTCGATGTGCACCCAGTCGGCCGTCATAAAGTCGGTCGATTCGACGAAGCGCACGGCAATAGCGTGCTGATCGGCATAAGTGCGGCCGTCCCCCATCACGCCGACGCTGGCGATCGGCAGTAACACGCCAAACGCCTGTGCGATCTTGCGATACCAACCTGCCGAAGCGATTTCCTCGATGATGATCGAATCCGCCAGCCGCAACAGGTCGCAGCGCGGCTTGGTTACATCACCGATGATCCGCACCGCCAAGCCCGGGCCGGGGAACGGATGCCGCCAGACCATCTCTTCCGGCAGGCCCAACAGTTCGCCGATCACGCGCACCTCATCTTTAAACAGATCGCGCAACGGTTCGATCAATTCAAAACCCAACTCTGCCGGTAAGCCGCCGACATTGTGATGCAATTTGATATTGGCCGCTTTACCCGCCCCCGAATGGCCCGACTCGATCACGTCGGGATACAGCGTGCCTTGTGCCAAGAACTTGGCGTTGGGCACGTTCTTTGCCTCGGCCTTAAAGACTTCGACGAACTCATGACCGATGCGGATGCGTTTTTCCTGCGGGTCGGTCACGCCCGCGAGCTTATCCAGAAAGCGCGATTCGGCATCGACGACACGCAAGTCGAGCTTGAAGTGCCCTTCAAACACGGCACGTACTTTCTCGCGCTCGTTGGCTCGTAATAGACCGTTGTCTACAAAGATGCAGCGCACCTGCCCGGGCACGGCCTTGTGCAACAGCGCCGCCGTCACTGCCGAATCAACGCCGCCGGAAAGGCCACAGATGATGTTGTCTTCGGGCTTGACGCGGTTTCGAATATCCGCCGTCAGCGAATCGACAATCGAACCGGGGTTCCAACTGCCCTCGGCTCCGCAAATCTCGTAAAGAAAGTTTCGCAAGAGCTGACCGCCCTCGGGCGTGTGCGAAACCTCGGGATGAAACTGCACGCAGACCAACGGCCGCGACTTGTGCCGCACGATCGCGTTCGGACAGTTGGCCGTTTTGCCAAGGACTTCAAATTCGTCGCCCAAGCCCGAAACGAAATCGCCGTGCGACATCCAAACATTCGTATCCGCCGGCAGATGTTTGACGAAACCATCGTCGCCAATCACTTCTAATCGAGCCCGCCCGTACTCACGCCGCGCGGCCGCCTCGACGCGCGAACCAAACCGCTCGCACGCGACCTGCATGCCGTAGCAAATGCCGAGCGTGGGCAAGCCCATTTCCAAAACTGCCGGATCGGGCCGCGGCGCGGCGCTGGTGTAGGTACTGGCCGGCCCGCCACTGAGGATGAGGCCAATGACGTTGTGCTTTTTGAGTTCGTCGGGCGACACATCGGGCGCGAAGACCAGCGAATGCACCTGATTTTCGCGCACGCGACGGGCGATGAGTTGGAGGTATTGGGAGCCGAAATCGAGGATTGCAATCGTGGGGTGGTTCATGGGGAGAAGGTAAATCTCAACGTCGAACGAGTCAATTCTCTGAAGGTCAAATCGAAACTGCCATCCCCATTTCCGAGGCAACCTTCCTCAATCGGTTTTTCTGATCCGAGGTAATCTCCAACTCACCCTCGACAATCATTAATTCTAAGTGCTCAAGTGCGAGTCCAAGCTCGTTGTGGTCAACGAAAAAGTGAATTTCCTGATTTGCACTTAACAGGTAACCCGTTCCGTCGGCATCCTCTCCGTCAAATCGCTTGTCACCAATCTTTATTCGCTCGTCTAAGAGTGGCTGAATGTCATCAGCCAACTCGCGAAGTTCTCTCCCTATTCGGCGATTAGGAATCAATCGTTCGAGTATATGATCAAGCCAGCGCGACACGGCAAGTACACCTACGGATAAAACCGCCCCATCATCCTTGGGAAGGGGATCGTCTCGCGAATGTGCTTCAAGCCGCACAACCAGGCGATCGTGCGTTCGACGCCGAGGCCGAAACCGCCGTGGGGCACGCTGCCGTACTTTCGAAGGTCGAGATACCACGCGTAATCGGCCGGGTCGAGTTCGTGACGATTGATCTGTGCCATGAGTTCGTCGTAGCTGTCTTCGCGTTGCGAGCCGCCGATGATTTCGCCGTAACCTTGCGGCGCGAGCAAGTCGAAGTTGTTGCACAGACGCTCGTCGGTCTCGTTCTTTTTCATGTAGAACGCTTTGACGTCGCGCGGGTAATGCGTAACGAAGCACGGCCGCTCGTGCAGGCGCGAGATGATCGTTTCGTCGCTGCCGCCGAGGTCTTTGCCCCACTTAAAATTCTTGGCAAGCTCCATATGGTGCGGAATGTTCTTCACTTCCTCTTCGAGGTCGGTCAGTTCGTCGCGATGTTCGGCGACTTCGGCGATTAACTTATCTTTTTTCCATTGCTTCACGCCCTGCGCCGTTGACTCGGCTTCCTTATCGACGATCGCCTTCTTCAATTCGTCGATGCGGGCGTTCTTAGTGGTAAGGTCGTTCTCCAACAACTCGCGTGCCTTGTCGCCATGCAAGATGTCAACAGCTTCGTCATACGTGATGCGCGCGAAGGGCTTCTGGATCGACTCCAGGAACGACAGATCGCGACCGAGGAATTCCAAGTCTTCCTTATGATCGCGCAACACGCGTTGGGCAACGCTGTGTACAAAATCCTCAGCCACAGCAATCACGGTATCGAGATCGGCGTAGGCAATTTCCGGTTCGACCATCCAGAACTCGGTCAGGTGGCGACGCGTCTTCGATTTTTCCGCCCGGAACGTCGGCCCGAAGCAGTAGACTTTGCCGAACGCCATGCACGCCGTTTCGACGTAAAGCTGGCCCGTCTGCGCCATGTAAACCGGCTCGCCGAAGTAGTCGACTTCAAAAAGCGTCTGCGCACCCTCGCCCGCCGCCGGCGCGAAGATGGGCGTGTCGATCAGCGTGAAGCCGTTGCGATTGAAGTAGCTGCGGATTTCGTCGATGACCGTCGCGCGGACGCGAAGGATGTGCCACTGTCGGCGGCTGCGGAAATGCAGGTGGCGATTCTTGAAGAGGAAGTCGATCCCATGCGGCTTGGGCGTGATCGGGTAATCCTGCGATTCGCCCACGACCTCCAACGCCGTCACGTCGACTTCATGACCGCCGATCTGCTTCTCGTTCGCACGACACATGCCGGTCAAACGAATGGCCGTCTCCTGCCCCAACCGACGGGCGGTATCAAAAAACCCTTCCGTCTCGGGCGCCTTGGCCACGACGCACTGGCACAGGCCGGTCCCATCGCGTACGACCAGAAAGGCAATCTTGCCCGAGTCGCGGCGGTTATAAAGCCAGCCTTCGAGGGTAACTTCTTGTCCAACATGATGTTGTAGATCGCGGATTGGGGTTGCCATTTTGTCTGTTTCTTCTCAAATCGCCGGTGGTATTACGCAGCGACCAAACGCCGCCTGTTTTTCGTCTTCGGAATCTTGAAATCTACCAGACAGCGGCGTTTTTGGCGATTGAGGGGCGGTCGCCAATCGCAACGATGACGCAGGCCAGTTTTATTGTAAAAATTTCTTGACTTCGCACTCGCGAGTCGGCATGCTTTGCGTTATCACGTTTGCAAATTTATGGGCGCTTGTTCATATTTGAACGTACCCCGTACTTAGACGTCCTTTCGGGCCGATTCGAATGACACAGACGCAACGCACCCGACTATTCGGGGGGATACCGTGTTTCGTAGACATCATCTCGCCATCATTGCGTTAACAGTCGTTGCTGGCTGCGGCCCGTTACGACCGTTTGAAGAACTGAAAACCGGTGGCCGCACGGCGTTGACGCAGTGGGAATACCAAGAAGCGATCTCGCGGCTGTATCAGAGCCAAGTGCTTCTAAACCTGATTCGCATGGTGGAATACGGCGAAACGCCGGTGCATTTCGAGTTTTCGGATATACAAACGACTATCACAGATGATGCGTCTGCTGATCTTGGTTTGTCGTTCACAGATGGTCCATCCGGGCGTGACATTGTTGGAACAGTCATACTTCCCCAGTATGACAATCCCGTTTCATTTATGCCGAACATATCAGGTGCGAGAAAGGTATCGATACTAGCGAAGGCGGCACCAGTTACGAGGAAAAACTGGATTTATGATTGGTACTATCAAATTGCGGACCAATGGCGAGCACATCCCCAATTGCGATGGTATTACGCTTGGCTAGCTGATAGCCCCCAGCAACGACCTATTTCCAACGCCGTGGAAATCGAGAAGAATTTTAAACTCGATACTGAAGATAGTGGCATCACGGTCTTTTATCACGGCCACCAGTTTTTCCTGCGACCCTACATTGACCTAGACTGCGAGGAAGGTGATGGGAGGCGCAGAAAAAACGGTTACAAGTCAATCGTCCCGGCGCGAGAACTTGGTGCATTAACAACAATTCTATGTCAGCTCGCAGAATCACGACCAGCAGACGCAAGTCTAGAAGTCCAAATCGACGAGATCATTCCATTCAAAAATCAAAAACAATTGGACGTTATAATTGGAAGCCCAAATCCCTTTGCATCAAGTGACCAGAAGTTCAAGAACTTCTTTGGTCGCCTTGCAGCAAGTGTCGCTGTAAATCCTGTTCGGCTAAAGCTCTCACAAGGGGCAGGTAGCGCGTACAAGTCGTTTCTAGTCGAGGTCATGGACCAGCGTGTTAAGACTGGGAATCCAAATCAGCAGGTCGTAAGAATCTCATTGCTCGGCACACCGGATACGTCTGACTTTTCGAAGGCAGTGAAGAGATGGAATGATTTGAGGAGTGGTGGTTCAAATCCCGATGCCGTCCTCAATATCGAGGCGAACTCAACGAACGAGAGCATAATAATACCGACCACCCTTGTAGGCAGTTTGGCAAAACGAAAGAGTAAAGATGACAAGCTGGATGAGAAAAAACTGCTGTCCGCGATATTAGGTGAACTAGAACGACAGAATAGCCGTGCGGCTGGTTCATAGACAACCCCTTAATCAATGGACTGGAAAAATGGCCAATGTGAACTGTATCGTTAATGAAATCCTTGGGGTACGGATGCCAAGGGACTTTGATCCGGAGAGTACAGGCAAGATTAGACTCGAAGCCACAATCCCAAGTGGAAGAACTGTAACGATCTTCCGCCCCTACCCCGCTGATTCCAAGGAATTCCAGCGAGATATTGGGGTAATATCGGAAGCATTTCTAAGGGAAAATAAGAATCGAAGTTTGATAGCAGTGACTAATGGGACACCAGAAGACGGCTCGAAATACTCAAGACTGAAGTTAGGAAGGTAGCAGAAATGGGTAAACCCCACATAAAGTCTATCACACTTAGTACTTTCGCACTCCTTGTTTTCATTAACATGGCAGCCTGCAACAGCAATGGCCAGTTGTTGCTAAATAGTTTGCTAACAACTGGAATTAATCAAGTCAACTCCAGTTTCGATACGATTGCAACTGCTGTGGTAACAGAGATCGGAGATGAAATCTCTGACGGTCTTTTTCCTGACGACCCCGAGCCTGTGCCCGAGGACAATGGACTCCCAACCGCCTCGTTTGGCATCGACGAAATTGTTATCCGAGATGGAGATCAGGAGAACAAGGTATTAGTACAATTCAGTCGGGATATCCTCGATCCGATAACATTCACATTATCGCTCAACGCAGAATCAAAGGATCCCATCGAGATCGAATTAGTCCCTCGGGAGGGAGATGCTTCGATTGCGGAGGTGATTGGACTCTCAAATCAATCCGTTCCGGGGCTAAACGCATTCGTACCACCAAGCGAAATGACTGAAATCACTGGGGCAACGATCTTTGTTTCAATAGAATCAGGTGCCGACCAAATCACTAACTTCACCATACCGGTCAGTGGCAGCTTAACACTTATGAATCCGGCCTAAATTTCAATTGATAGTTGATTTAGCCGTATTCCCGATCAAGATAACTGCGCGATTAAACGCAGACGGATGCATGCGCCCACAATGAGCAGTGACTTTACCTCGTGCGTCACAAAAAATGAGATTGGTTATCTACGAGAGCAACAGCGTGACCTAAGCCAACAACATCGCTCTCATCCGCCCGTGCAGCCCAACCATCAACTGCCGATAGCCAAAAATCACTGCCCCCATCCAAACCAGTGCCGGCGTTCCAATACCGCCGTAGACGCCGAGCGGTGTGTTGGCGATGCCGAACCGTTCGAGGGTGGCCGTGTTGACTTGCAGGGTCGCGGCTAGTCCGCCGCATAGGCTAACGAGAAACGCCCAGCGGAGGATTAGGCCAGCGTATTGCAAGCCTAGTAAGCGGCGAAAGGCGTTTGCTGAAAGGCGCTGTCGTAGTAACTGCCAAGGTCGCGTGCTATTCGCATCGCGCCGCGCATCCCAGCACGTCAGGCCAAACACGCCGTGAAACGCGACGAGAAAACTCGCGGCCGTGGCAATGTGCAACGCGACCGACGCTCCGCTCGCAATGAGCGTGATCTCCATCAGCATCATCGGTATTGCAACCGCGGCGATGCGGCGGGCTTGTTGGGAATACAGTTGATTGATCAACGGCAACATCAGGTGTCGCTCGTCGTGCGGATCGAATGCCTTGCCGCATTCGGGGCAGACGGGGCGTTCGACATCTTGAATCACATAGCGGCAATCGACGCAGCGGCGACGATGGCGTGCGAGGAACATCATGTGTCGCACCAAGCGTCGCTCGCGCGGCACCATCCACGTTGAGAACGCCAACATACCAATTACGGCATAAACCGACGCGATCAAACAGACCGGCCACGACCAGGCGAACCACCACATGGCGGCCAGTGCCGGAATCAACAACGCGAAGTAAGCCAACTCGCTTAGGCGCAGATCGTTTCTCCAGATTTTTGACTTGGACGCTTCGAGAAAGTCCAGGCGTTCGGCGCGTAGCAGTTGGCGATCGGCCGCGTTTTGACGCACGGACGCATCGACTGTTCCGCGACCGGCATGTGGACGCGATTTAAACGACAGCTTCGTCGGCGGTGATACAGTCGAAGGCACGGCATGATTCCTTTTAGCGTTCCGCAGAAAACTCTCGGCGGTGCCGATGATTCGGCGCGGATCGTTGCGAGCGTGCGAATATGAACGCCCCTTTTGGGCACCTGTTTATGGCGCGCGGAAGTTGGCGGTGCACGAGTCCCGGTAGTCAATCATCAACCAATCTCGATCGGTCCGAGCGGCAGACGGCAACAAATCATCTAGACCAGTTCACGAATGACTCCGCCCCCCGGGATGATTTGTCGGCATCCACCGGCTATTAGCCGGCGCCACAGCGCTGCTGTCGCTCTCAAATGTGAAACGGTCTGATCTGAAGAGCCGAGGCACACCCGATCGCCTGCAATGCACGGCAGCTAGCCATGCATCTAAAGAATCGAATATTGAGACGGAATGGTGCGGTTAGGAATGCGTGAAGCGACCGAGAACGAGCGGGCGTCCGTTAATCGATGGGATTGCCTTGTAGAATTAATCAGCCGGGCAAACCTACAAGCAATAACAGTCACATAAACGCCATTCACAAGACACTATCGAACGAGCCCACGCGGAATCTGCACTGCCATCACATCGCGCGGCTCAAGCTTGCGCAGGCCCCCACCATACACGCGGGATTGCGCCAACAATGCGTCGGTCGCCGCATCAGACGCCAACCACTTGTATAACTCATCTAACTTCTGCTCGTTCTCGTCGTCGAGCTTGGTGTAGATTCCGTGGTATGCCGTAAGGTTCAACGCCCCCATCTCATTCCACACGACGCGCGGTCGCTCGCGAAAAAAGACAGAGATCAAAATCGGCGCGGGCGCTCGCTTCTCAGGCCGATACCAAACCGGACGATGGCTTGGTAAATGGCGTCGGTCGATGCCTCGCTGTCGTCCCGCTTCGAGGTACGCGGCCAAGTTTTTATTACATGTTTGCCGAGGTGTTAACAACCAAGCCCGCTTACCCGCGTCGCATAGTTGCTCCCATTTCTTGCGATCGAAAACGCCCTCCTGCAAATCATTGGCGCGTGTTACGCACGGCGACAGATCGCGTTTATCGAGTTCGTGTTCTCGTCGCTGATTCTCCGTAAGCGTGAAGTAATCGTTGGCGCCGGTAGCGATGCCACGCGAACAAGTGGCGATGGTTGCGAGCGTTGTGGTCTTAGATTCAATCGCAACGCGACGTTCATCCTTCTTGCGAAGCAATACCGTCCATTTTGCATCGGGGTCAAGATCGCAACGATTGAATTTCTTAATCGCAGATGAACTCAAACGCGTTAACGCTTGGCCGTTGGCCATGGTTGCCACACGAATCGGCTCATCCACCGTTCTATCGCGACGCAGAACCGTTATGCCGGCTGTCGTCAGCGCGTCACCGAAAACAATCGATGCATCGTCGAACAACCAAATCGAATCGAGAGCATTTTCATTCAAAAGATACGATTTGATCGCACGACCGAAGTCGGCATTGAGCCATTCAAGCGGCGTGATGATCACGGCGCGACCGTTCGGCGCGAGCATTGACCAAATTCGAAGCATAAACAGGCAATAGAGGTTGGTGTTGCGACTGATGCGCGTGCCGATTTGCTCGTCGAATCGCTGCCAAAGCGTGGGCGGATATTCCAATTCGTGATGCCGGACATATGGCGGATTGGCTACGCAGGCATCGAAGCGCGTCCGTAGGCGTGCTGTAAGAAAGTCTCGTCGCGCCAACCGAACATCGATCTGCGGCCATTGCCTTCGAGGTTTGATATCAAGTTGATCGTCGATCTCGAAGGCCTGAACGACGGGCGCGAAATCATCATCTGCATCATCCATCGCATCGCGCAACGCATCGATGAAAACGCCGCCACCGAGAGACGGGTCGAGCCACCGCTTCGGTCGATCCGCCAATGCAGCTCGAACCATCCAATCGGCAATGTCGCATGGCGTGAAGACCTGCCCCAAGCGGCGTTTGCGTTGCGACGCCTCGGAAAGCGATCGAGTTTTCGGTGCCGTTGCCAAGATGGCGGCATCATAGCACTTAAGCGGTGATGGGCGCAAGAAAAAAGCCATCGCCGGGTTAAACCGACGACGGCTGTATATGGTTGGCTAACTATTGGTGTTCGTGTCGGGAAAACTCACGGCCCCTCGGCCGTCGTTACTACCCGTCACTCAACTTGCCATCGCTGCCGCGCCTTGCTTACCGTTACCGCTTCCTTATGGGCGCGGCTCTGATTGTGCTTGCGCACAAAATGAATGCTCGCTTAGGCAACGAATCGCGTCAGCGCTTAGCGATCGACTTAGTCTTCACGACGCGGCTTGCGCGGTCCGCGACGACGCGCCTTGCTGCGCTTCGGTCGGTCTTCACCGCCACCTTCGCCGACTTCCACCGGCTCGCGCTCGTCGCTCATCTCTTCGTCACCGCCCTCATCATCAGCTTCGCCTTCGCTATCTTCGCTGACCAGAAGGGCCTTGCGCGACAGCTTAATGCGACCGGTGTCGTCGATGTTGATGACCTTCACTTCGAACTCGTCGCCGACCTTGCAGATGTCTGAAACTTTCTGCACGTAGCCGTCGGAGAGTTCGCTGATGTGGCACAAACCGTCGAGGCCGGGCGAAACTTCGATGAACGCGCCAAAGTCCTTGATCGAACTGACGCGGCCCTTGTACACGCGGCCGAGCTTCACACCTTCGGAGATGCCTTCGACCATGTCGTACGCGGCTTGCGCGCCGGCCAAATCGAGACACGAGATATTGACCGTGCCGTCTTCGGCGATGTCGACCTTCGCGCCGGTGTCGGCTTCGATCTGACGAATGCCCTTGCCGCCGGGGCCGATGATCTTGCCGATCTTTTCGGGATCGACCTTGATCGTGAGCATGCGCGGTGCGTATTCGCTGATTTCGCCGCGCGGCGCCCGAATCGCCTTGAGCATCTTCTTCAAGATCACCATGCGGGCTTCTTTGCCCTGCTTGAGTGCTTCAACGATTTGCTTTTGCGTGATGCTCTTGGCTTTGAGGTCGAGCTGGATGGCCGTAATTCCGACCTGCGAACCGGCGACCTTAAAGTCCATATCGCCGAAGTGATCTTCTTCACCGAGGATGTCGGTGATGAGCTTATACTTACCCTTATCGTCGTGCACCATGCCGATGCTGATACCGGCAACCGGATGCAGAATCGGCACACCGGCGTCCATCAACGCCAGGGTACCGCCACACACGCTGGCCATCGAACTCGAACCATTGGATTCGAGAATTTCACTGACGAGGCGAATGGTGTAGGGAAACTTTTCAGGCATCGGAATGACGGCCTGCAACGCCGTTTCGGCAAGGTTACCGTGACCTATTTCGCGACGACCGACGGCACCGATACGGCGCGCTTCGCCAACGCTAAACGGCGGGAAGTTGTAATGCAGGAAGAACTTCTTGTTGTATTCTTCCAGCATGTCGTCGATAAGTTGTTCGTCGCGCTTGGTGCCGAGCGTGGTAACCACGAGCGCCTGCGTTTGACCGCGGGTGAACAATGCCGACCCGTGAGCGCGGGGTAGAACGCCGACTTCGATATCTATGTCGCGAATGTCCGCCAAGCCGCGACCGTCGGGGCGATCTTCCGTCTCCATCACCATTTGGTGATAGTAATACTCCTCGAGCTTGTGGACTTCTTCCCACACGTCGCCGCGCGACCAAGGTGCGTCTTCTTCCGCATCTTCGGGCAGCAGTTCGGCGATAACTTTGTCTTCGACGGCTTTGACGGCTTCCTTGCGCGTCTGCTTATCTTTTTGATAGCGGGCCGACTTGAGGTCGTACTTGTCGCACAGTTCCTTCACGCGCTTGGGCAGCGTCGGGTCTTTGCCGGAATCGAACTCGGTCTTAACCGGCTTAACCTTCTTCACCAGCTCGTTGATCAACGCGACGATTTCTTTGACGCCGTCAAAGGCGAAAGCAATCGCATCAGCCATGTCTTCTTCAGAGACTTCCAACGCCGAGGCTTCGATCATGTTGACCGCTTCGCCATGTCCGGCCACGACGACCTCGATGTCGCTCTGAGCGCGTTCGCTCATCGTCGGGTTGAGGACGAATTCGTCATCGACGCGACCGACGCGTACCGAACCCGTGGGGCCGAGGAACGGAATCGAGCTGACGGCCAACGCCGCTGAGGCACCGATCATCGACAGCACGTCGCCGTCGTTTTCCTGGTCGGAAGACAGCACTTGGTTTTGGATTTGCACCTCGTTCTTGAAACCGTCGGGGAACAACGGTCGGATCGGCCGATCCGTCAGGCGCATGGTGAGGATTTCTTTGGTGCTGGGTCGCGCTTCGCGCTTGAAAAAACCGCCGGGGAACTTACCGGCGGCATACATCTTCTCACGATAATCGACTGAGAGCGGGAAGAAATCGATTCCCGGTCGCGGGTCGGCGGTGACCACAGTCGAGAGGACGATGGTTTCGCCATAAGTGACCAAGACGGCCCCAGCCGCCTGTTTGGCAAGCTTGCCAGTTTCCAGCCGCAACATGCGACCGCCAATTTCTTTTTCAACTACATGATGAGCCGACATGATTCCGTCATCTCCAACTTGAATGCTTACTGTTTTTCCGTTTTTTCCGACAATGTTCGATTGTTATGTATGGCGCCCGTCATGGCGTGCGTTGGTTGCACAATGGGCGCAAAGCGCAAGCGACTCGCAATTGAGCCGATGGCGCATAAGAAACTTCAAAGGTGGGTGTAACAACGAATAGACCCCGTCCGAATGACGCCGGGCGCGACCGCAGCATGAAACCGTGGGTGCGGGGTGAACAGAGATGCGCGATGAGAAACCGACCGGCCCCTACTTACGTAGGCCGAGGCTTTCGATCACGGCTTGGTAACGCTTCACATCCAGCTTGGTGAGATACTTCAACAAGCTCGAGCGTTGACCGACCATCTTTAGAAGACCGCGCCGCGAAGCGTGATCCTTCTTGTTGTCCTTGAGATGCTCGGTAAGCTGACCGATGCGCGTGGTCAGCAGCGCGATTTGAACCTCAGGCGACCCGGTATCGCCCTGATGGCGACCAAACTTATCGACCAATTCTTTTTTCTGTTCCACCGTCAACGACATTCGACAACCGACTCCTGCCTAACAACAACCCATCAACCAACTTAACCGGGTTACAAATCGCAAATTTTGCAGGGCGTTATTGGCGTTGAACCCTGCAAGGTTGCCGAAAAGATACCTGAGAATCCGAAAACTGACAAGCGAGACGACGAATCGTCGTTCGCCGCCCAAATCGCTGTGCCGGAAGCCCGAGCAGAAGCCAAAAAATGATCTAACCTACTGATATTTCACCAATTACGTTCGGTCCGGGTCGCGATATTCACGCTCAAACAGCCGTGAAGCCACTTCAATCAGCTTCTCCGTCGCAAACGGCTTCGAGACATACTCGTCCACACCGAGATGCCGGGCGTAGGCTTCGTGGCGTTTGCCTTCGTTGGCCGTGATCATAATCATGAACGGCTTTTCGCCGGGACGCGGCTCGGGCTTGAGGGCCTCGATCAGCACGAAACCGCTCTTGCGCGGCATCATCATGTCGAGGATGATCAGATCGGGCTGGAGCCGGCGGGCTGCTTCGAGCCCTTTCGCACCGTCGTTGGCCGACTGTACCTTGGCGCCGTTGTGCTCGAACGCAAATCGCACACTGGAGACAATATCTGGGTCGTCATCGATTACCAGAATATGACAACCTTCTAAATTGGCCGGCATAAGGGCCCCCTTTTCGAAATCTATCTAATCGTAGCCGTGGAAGACGCAATCGCGTTTCGGTGGGATGTTAAGAAAAAGTATATGATGGGTACAGGCCCGTCGCAATGAGTAAACTTGCCGAATCGGCGGATCAATCGGGCCGCCCGTACCGATGATGAACCTCAAACGATTTATCATGACCAACCCCCAACCATTACCCGCCCGCTTCGTCGCATTCGCCCTACTGATTCCGGTCATCGCCGCGGGCTGCCTCACGACCGAGCAACTGCCCGAGCAAGCCAGCATCATGGAGCGAACCGAGAAGGGCTCGGATCGCGACTACTTCCTATACGTGCCTAGCACCTACACCAAGAAACGTAGTTGGCCATTGGTCATCGCCTGCCACGGTACCCGCCCATACGACAAGGCCTACGCTCAAATCCGCGAATGGGCTCACTTCGCCGAATACAACCACATCATCGTTGCCGCGCCGAAACTCGTCGCTTCTCGCGGTGACTTCCCGCCGCCCGCCGACAAGCAAATCGCCCTGCAAAAGAAAGACGAAGCAGCCATCCTCGGCATCGTCGAGGAGATCAAGCGGCGCTACCGCATCGAAGAATCGCAGGTCTTTCTGACCGGCTGGTCGGCGGGTGCGTATCCGCTGATGTACACCGGCCTACAAAACCCGGACGTGTTCCGCGCGATGTTTGTCCGACAGGGCACGTTTGACGCCGAATACCTGCCCTTTTCTGAAGAAGAGTTGAATCCGTGGCAGGTCACCAAAGTTGCCTACGGCGCGTCCGATTTCCTGCGCGATCAATCGATTGAAATGATCGAGTGGCTGCAGCAACGCAACATGTTCGTGCAACGACAAGAGTTGCCCGGCGGCCACCGTCGCATCGACCCCGATCAGACCTGGAAATTCTTTTCGGAGGTCATCAAAGAACGCCCCTGGATTCGCATCACGATGCGCGCCCCCGACCTGAGCAATCCGCGCTTGATTCACTATCATCTCGACGCGGTACCGCCGGCCGTTAAGCAGAAGTGGTTTTTCGGCGACGGCCAAACGTCTTACGACGCTACAGGGCAACACATGTATCCCGCACCCGGAGAATACGAAGTGACCGTCAACGTCGCGCTGCAAGGCGGCAAAGCATACGCGCGAACCACAACGCTGCGTGTGTTCGGCACCGGTGGAACCAACGCCGCCGCGCCGGCTGCGAAAGGTGGCTCGTAATGCCCGATCGATTTTCGCCTTCGGAGTTGCAGCAGCGCAATCGCGAACGCGTTTTAAAGACCGTCGGCGTGTTGCCGTCGTTGGCGACGTTGGGCAATCTCGCCTGCGGCGTTGGCGCGATTTATCTGTGCATGCTGAGCATGCAAGCAGCCGGCCGCGACGGTGATGCCGCCGTACAGTCGGCGCGGCTCATCTTTAAGCTGCCCAGCTTCCTATCCGCCGCGGCATATCTGCTCGTATTGGGAATGATTTTCGACGCGCTCGATGGTCGCTTGGCGCGGCTGGCGCGCAAAACCACCGAATTCGGCGCACAGCTCGATTCGTTAGCGGACGTCGTAAGCTTTGGCGTAGCGCCGGCGTGTCTGGTCTTAGCGTTGGCACAGCCCGCGATCTTTAGCGAGATGGCCGACCTGACGGGCGCCGAGCGCGCATGGTGGCGTGCCGAATGGGTGATGGCCGCAATGTACGTTTGTTGCGCGGCCCTTCGGCTTGCGCGCTTTAACGTTGAGAACGAAGAAGACGAATCGTCGCACATGGTGTTCGGCGGACTGCCGTCGCCGGGCGCAGCCGGCGCCGTGATGGGTGCCGTGATATTGCATCAGGAGTTGTTGCAGGACCTTGCGCACCCCACCGTGATCGCCGTTCTCGAACGCCTGATGCCGCCGTTCGCCGCCGGGCTCGGCCTTTTGATGGTGAGCCGCATTCAATATCCGCACATGGTCAACGCGCTATTGCGCGGTCGGCGACCGCTCTGGCAAATCGTTGCCACGTTTGTGATGGTGTTGATCGGTTTGGTCGTCGCGTTTGAAGTAACGCTGGCTGTTGTTGCAGCGATCTACGCTCTGTCTGGCCCGTACATGGCGATCGTTCGCCGTATCACCGGCAGACCCGTACAGCCGATCGCCGAAAGCACAGATACCGGGATCGATCTAACAGAAACGTTCGAGGACGATCCGACGCCGGGCGATGACGATGACGAACCTGAGACGAATATGCGCATCGGGTCGTAATGCGATTGATCGTTTCGGGTGCGTTTAAGGTGCGGGCCGCGAAGCTTGGATATCGCGCTGATGCAATTGCCTGACCGGCAGCTTTACTAGAGCGTTTTTCAACTGACCGTAGCGGCAAGAAGCTGACCGCGTTTAGTTTATTGAATCATAAAGCCCGGCAGGGCTGATGGGTTGACAGCCCCGGATGGAGCGCAGACCACGCTAATGGTCGAAGCGCAATCCGGGGTGACGGAGGGTGCAAGGGTTAAGCCCCGGCAAGGGGCGTAGGTACCTGCACCGCTACCGCGGTTTAACGCGCGAATCAACTTGGACCATGGATTGCGCGGCTAGCGCCGCTTCATCCATGACTCTCAACCTGCGCCCCTCCGGGGCTGAAGAAGACTATCACGACGCCAAACTGGAATGAAAAATGGTCTAGAACGTTGCGCCGAAGGTAAAGCTGAAGACTTGCTCGTCATCATCGTCGTTCGACGAGATCGGAATACCGAAGTCAAACGCCAACGGAATCGGCCCGAAGTACTTCACGTAAACGCGTGCACCCAAGCCGACCGACGCCCGCCAATCGGTGATACCGAAGTCTTCTTCGACCGTTCCCATATCGAAGAACGCGACGCCACGTACATCGTTGCCCACGAGCGGGAACGAGTACTGTGCATTCGTCAGCAACATAAAGTCGCCACCGACACGGTCGTTGCTGATGCCCGCTCGCGGCGAAACACCGCGGAACCCAAAGCCGCGAATCGAACCGATACCACCGGCATAGAAGCGTTCGTACACCGGCGAATCGCCGAAGATGTTTCCGATCGTGCCGCCCAATTGCAGGATGTGCTTGCGACCGAAGCTGTCGGATTTGAGCGTAAAGTACTTATCGTACTGCCCGATTACGCGGGTAAACGTGGCATCTCCGCCAAACACGCCCGCTTGTTCGCCGGAGACCTTAAGTCGATCGCCGGTCGAAGGAAGCCAGCGACTATCCGTACGGTCGCGCAAGATAGTCGCCTTCACCGACGTCAGGAAGTTGTTGCCGTTCACATCCTGAATATCCGGCGCGGAAAAAACATTCACGTCGCCAATTTCGACATTCTCGAAGCGGAACGCCAACTCGCCAGACCAACCGGCAAACGGCCCCTCTTCAAGGCGTTTGTCGAAGCTCAGGTTAAAGCCGATGCGCTGTTCGTCCCATTCCGGGCGACCGCGTTCGAAACCGTAAAGGGCGACGCCGAAACCGATCGGTTTGTCGAACAAATACGGCTCACGAAACTCGATACGACCGCGCGTGAATTCGGTACCGGGTTCGAGCCGCAACCGAAGCGTTTGCCCCGCCCCGCGGAACGACCGACCCTTGAAAAACTCTTTGGCCGTACGCGGTGTGTCGAAGATGTCGAAATTCTGATTCTCAATCGACAGCGTACCGACCACGCCGCTGTTCGTGGTAACGCCGACGCCAAACAATATGCGTGTCGTATCGGCTTCTTCGACCGTCACCAATGCATCGCGCACGCCCGGCGTATCGCCCTGCGGGGCGATTTTGGCGTCGGTAAACAGCCGCGTTTCAACCAGGCGTTGTTCGCTGCGCTTGGCCGCTTCGGTGTTGTAAATCTGTTCGGGGTAGAGCTGCAACGCCCGTCGAATCACGCGGTCTTTCGTTTCGCGATTGCCGCGAATCACCACTCGCCCGACGTCGTAGGGTTCACCCTCGTCGAGCTTAACGGTCAGGTGAACAAACCCCGGCTCGTCGGCAAAGACCTGTGCCGTTGTTACTTCAGCATACAAGTAGCCGCGGCGACCGTACTCTTGCAGCACGCGCTCGCGATCCAAGCGAAGGATGTCGCCATCGAGGAAGTCGCCCGTCACCGTATTCATCAGCGACTGGATGTCTTCGTTCGATAACTCCGTGTTACCTTCGTACGAGATCGACTGCACGGCGTGTCGCAGGCCTTCGTCGATCTGGAAGCGCACGATCAGCTCGGATGAGTCATCGTCGCGCGGGTCGGCGCGATAGCCCACTTGCGCATTTAGGTAGCCGCGTTCGACGTAAAATGCCTTTAAAGCAGCCGCATCGCGCTGGGCCGTTTCATCGTCAAACGCCCCCGTGCGAAGAAGCCAAACCGCCGTCTTGGTTTCGATGAGACCGGCCAGCTTTTTATCTTCAAAGCTGTCATTGCCTTCGAAGACGATTTCATCGACTTTGACGCGTGGCCCTTCCGAGATGCGAAACAGAACGCGCTGCTCAGTTTCCAGCGCTTCCTGATCGACTGAAACGGCGACGAAACCGTAGCCCGCCTCGCGATATTTCATCTGAATCGTGTCGATGGACTGGCGTAGAAGGAACTCGCTGATCGTCGAGCCCACGCCGATGGGAATTTCGTTAAGCAGATCGCCGTCGTCGAATTGCGAGTTGCCGACGAAATCGATCGTCGCGACGAAGGGACGCTCGTCCACCACGAACGTCAGGATCAGATCGCCGTTGTTGTCGAGACGCGGTTCGGCAAAGGGAACGCCGTCAAACTTTTGCGTTTCGGCCAGCCGTCGGCAAGCCGCAGAAATCGCGTTGCGTTCCCACGTCATGCCGGGCTCGATCCCCGCTGTGGTACGCATCGCGGCGGCGTCGAGCGATTGGAGCCCTTCGAACTCGACTGCGCGAATCACGCGCCCCTGCGGATCGAAGTTGTTGGCCACGACCGACGTCGAGACTGCCGCGTCTTGCAGCAACAGGCCCATCATCGAGCCGAAACCGCAGGCCGCGACCAAACCGATGATCGAAAGTAGTTTGTTGGATCGAATGCGAATGATTGCCGCCCCAACGAAGTAACCGCTTTGACCGCCGAGCGGCCTTCATCCCGTGCACAATTTCAACAGGTCCGGAATATACCGGTCCACCCGGATGAGGCCAACCTGTGAAAACGCATGGCAATATTGAAAAGGGCGAACCCTGAAAGGTCGCGCAAAAACTGCGCGAGGCGATTCAGAAATCACACCCGCTTTTCAATCCTGATATCGGCGTTGGGGATTGGATTGCATGAAGGCAGGCGCGTCGCACCAATGCTGACAAGGTCGTGTGTCGTAGTGATTCGCTCATCGCGCAAAAGAAAAGCCGCCCCGCTCATAGAGCGAAGGCGGCTTGTTCGATTTCAAATCATCGAGTCGTCGAGAGCGTCGTCAGTCCCCCAGCCCCAGAGGGGCAGGGGCACCCGAGTCTGATCAGAGCCGCGCCCGTAAGGAAGTCGGTCACGGTAAATCGTGGCGTGGTGTTCCTGCGAGAGAGCACGCAAATTACTGAAGCCCGCTCCACAGAACACCGGTTGCAAACCGGTGCCACAGCGCTCCCAGCCCCAGAGGGGCAGGGGCACCCAGTACCTGCTCAGGCCACAAGCCCTAAGCCCCACGCCTCAAGCCTCACGACGCACGACCCAAGCCCCAAGCCCCAAGACCCAAGACTCTACCTCGCTGCCGACTGCGTTTGCTTCATCTCTTCCACCGGCGTCACGCTCATGTTGAGTGACTTCACGAGGAACGCCCATTTGTCGGCGACTTCCTGAATGACAATGCTCGTCGGCTTACCGGCACCGTGACCGGCGCGGGTTTCGATGCGGATCAGCGTCGGATGGTCGCAGCCTTGGGCTTCTTGCAGGGCGGCGGCGAACTTGAAGCTGTGCGCAGGCACCACGCGGTCATCATGGTCGCCCGTCGTGATCATCGTCGGCGGGTAGCAGGTGCCCTTCTTTACGTTGTGGTACGGCGAATAAGCGTAGAGTACGTCGAAGATCTTCTTGTCTTCGACCTTGCCGTAGTCGCTGGTCCAGGCGTGGCCGATCGTGAACAGATGGAAGCGCAGCATGTCGAGCACGCCGACGGCCGGCAGAGCCGCACCGAATAGGTCGGGCCGCTGCGTGATGCAGGCACCGACGAGCAGACCGCCGTTACTGCCGCCACCGATGGCGAGCTTATCTTTACGCGTGTAGTTGTTTTCGATCAGCCATTCACCGGCCGAAATGAAATCGTCAAATACGTTTTGCTTGTTAAGCAAGCGACCGGCGTTGTGCCAATCCTTACCGTATTCACCGCCGCCACGCAGGTTGGCTTGGGCATAAACGCCGCCCATTTCCATCCAAGCGACGTTGGGAAGGCTGAAGCGCGGCGTGAGCGAGATGTTGAAACCGCCGTATCCGTAAAGATAGGTCGGATTGCTGCCGTCGAGCTTCAGACCTTTGCGATGCGTGATGAACATCGGCACTTTGGTGCCGTCTTTGCTGGGATAGAAAACCTGTTTGGTTTCGAATTGATCGGGATCAAAGTTAACGGCGGGGCGCTTGTAAACTTCGCTTTTGCCCGTCTTCATATCGTACTTGAAGATCGTCGGCGGCGTGGCAAAACTGTTGAACGAGTAGAACGTCTCGCGCTGATCGCGCTTGCCGCCGAAACCACCGGCATCACCGATGCCCGGCAGATCCACATCGCGCACGTGCTTGCCCTTCATATCGTAGAGCTTCACCTGCGTGTGCGCATCCTTCAGATAGCTCGTCACGAACATGTTATACGTGATGCCGGCACCTTCGAGCGTTTCCTTGGCTTGCGGAATCAACTCTTTCCAGTTGTCGCGCTCCGGCTTATCCGTATCGATTGCGATAACGCGACCGCGCGGCGCGTTTAGATCGGTGCGGAAGTAGAACTTGCCATCGTCATTACCGAGGAAGGCATACTCGGCGTCGTAATCGTCGAGCAGCTTGACGACTTCGGCGTCTTTCTTCGTCAAATCCTTGTAATACACACGATTCTTGCGTTCGGTGCCTTGCCAAACGCTGATGATCAGATACTTGCCGTCTTCGGTGACGCTGCCGCCGAAGCCCCAGTCCTTCTGGTCAGGGCGTTCGTACACGAGGCGATCTTCCGACTGTGGCGTGCCGAGCTTGTGGTAGTACAGCTTCTGGTAGTAGTTCGAACCGCTCAGTTCTTCGCCTTCTTTGGGCTCGGTATAGCGGCTGTAATAGAAACCCTTGCCGTCTTTGGTCCACGACGCGCCGCTGAACTTGATCCACTCGATCTTGTCCGACAAATCCTTGCCCGTCGCGATGTCGCGCACGCGATACGTTTGCCAGTCTGACCCACCATCGGAAACGCCGTAAGCAAAAAAGTTACCATCTTCGCTAATGCTGTAACCGCTGAGCGCGATCGTTCCATCTTCGCTGAGCGTGTTCGGGTCGAGCAGCACGCGCGGCTCGTCGTCGAGGTCTTTCATCGTGTAGATGACGCTTTGATTCTGCAGACCGTCGTTGCGGCTAAAAAAGTAACGGCCACCTTCTTTGAACGGCGTGCCGAAGCGTTCGTAATTCCATAGCTCCGTCAATCGCTTCTTGATCGCGTCGCGCTCGGGAATCGTGTCGAGATAGCCGAAAGTGACTTCGTTTTGCGCCTTGACCCAAGCCTTGGTGTCTTCGGCGTTATCATCTTCGAGCCAACGATAGGGGTCGGGAATCTTGATCCCGTGAACCGTGTCGATCACTTCGCCTTTCTTGGTTTCGGGATAGTCGATCGAACCGGCAACCGCCGTCCGCCCGACGGACCCCGCGATCAGTGCACAAGCAAACCATGACAGCTTCTTCATCGAAGCACCTCCTCAGATGGGACTAGGGTTTATTGCAATATCATCAGGAATCGACCGACGGCATGACGATTCTGGCGCCACCAGCCGGATCGGTGGATAACGAAGTAAACGGGCAGCCGCAACCGCATTCACGCAATCGCCACCGCCCACGAGCCGTGCCATTCTCACGGTGCCCCCGCCCCAACGCAAATTGGTGGGCGGTGCGAGTTTTTCAATTCGATGCAGAGTGCGTCTTCCATCGCCGGGTGCTCTACCCATCGCTTGGGTGCCCCATCCATTCCGACAGGAATGGTTGGGAAATCACACACCAGTACAGATCGACTGGCATCAATTGGACAAACTCTATATCCGCGATTCCCCACCCTTCACTATCGTGAAGGATGGGGCACCCGTGCGCTGTGGCACCGGTTTGCAACCGGTGTTTCGCGGAGAAGACCATAGATGCTTGGGTGCCCCTGCCCCTCTGGGGCTGGGGGACAACCACGCGCGACCTTCTCACGCGCACGAACGATACCGCAGGCAACCGCCGACCCTTTCGTCTAAAATACCCATAAAGAATCATCAACTGCCCCACCTATCGGAGGCCCACCATGAAATCCGCCGTATTTCTCGGTTCGTTCGTCGTTCAAGCCGCCATCATCACCGCGTCGCTCGGCACCGCCGACGAACCCGCGCCAGAATCGAGCGCGTCTGCGCAAGATTCATCGAAGGCCGCAATCGAGAAGGACGCACCGGCAAAACCCGAAGACCTGCAAGCCGAGCGCATCGAATCATTCAAGCAAGCCCTCGACGGCGTCGTCTTTCGCGGCACGTTTCAAATGACCAACGACGATGGTCTCAAAGGCAAGGCACCTTTGACCAAGCCGATCATCGAACGTTACGAAATCGATCGCGTCAGCAAAGGTGTCGACGACAACTGGGTCGTTTTCGCGCGCATTCAATATGCCGACCGCGATGTGCGCGTGCCGGTGCCAGTGCGCGTCGTTTGGGCCGAAGACACGCCCGTGATCACGCTCGAGTCGATTCCGATTCCGCTGATCGGAGATTACTCGGCGCGCGTCGTCATTCACGATGGCTTCTACGCCGGCACCTGGTCGGGCAAGGGCTACGGCGGCGTGTTAGCTGGGCAAATCATTAAGAAAGCCGACGAAGCGATGATTAAAAAGATGGAAGACGACGGTTGGAACATGCGCATGCCGACGAAGGCGGAGAAGGAATCGGTGGATAAAGAAGCTCAGACAAAGGAATAACAAGCGGCACACCGCGTGAATTCAAGCATGGGTGCCCCATCCATTCCGATAGGAATGGTTGGGGAATTGCAAATTAAGTCTTGAATTCTCGCTGTCTCTATCAACCGCATTGTTACGCGCAACATAGTAGTGTGCAGGATGAAGCACTTGATCAACCTAGACAAACAAAGGGCCAAGAAGTGAAAACAACAAGATACACCATTGCCAAAGCATCGATACTTGCGCTAAACGTGCTTCTCGCTTCGATAATTTCAATATCAGGGTGCGGCCCAGCAAAAGCCCGCCTACAAGTTCTCAATGACGATCTTGAGCCCGAGTACGTTGAAGACAGTTATCGCCGGCCAGCGCTTTGGGCAAAAAAGGGACATCATCTTATTGCGTTCATCGATGAAACCAAAAAAGGCGGCGTCGTTTACGAGCCCCATCCCGTCAAGGAGGCTTTTGATCGATTTGCGTTACTGACATCTTGCCTCGAAAATGAAGCGTATTGCGAGTTGTATCACGAAACTAGGCCGGCGAGTGACCAAGATCGTGGTTTTTGGGGAGGGTTCGCGCAAGTCCAATTTGACAATACGGGGTTTAGGATCAAATCGCGGGCGCATGATCAACCCGTGTTTATAGACATTAAGGGTCCGCAAAACACCTTCGATGAAGTTGCCGAAAAGATTGTTCGCGAGTTCGGATTCAGCAAAGATGATTTTCGAGAATTCGATTGTGCATTAAATACCAACATTTCGATTTTTTATGATGGTGAATAGTGCAATTTGTCTGCAACAAGAATCCTTCTGCGATCCCGTGAATTATGGTCGTACGCCTGCGCGAAGCGGTCCCGATGAAAGCCCTACCGTTACCGCTTCCTTACGGGCGCGGCTCTGATCGGAGCCGACGCCTGGAGCTCCTGCCCCTCTGGGGCTGGGGGACAAACACGCGCGACGCTCTTACGCGCACGACATACGAGCGAGCGAAGGGTGCCCCATCCATTCCGATAGGAATGGTTGGGGAATCGCCGAGTAATCGCTGGACCATCGTGAATGAGTTAATGAATATGCAGTTCGATTGATGTCATATTTCTACATTCGATTCCCCACCCTTCGCTGGCGCGAAGGATGGGGTACCCGATCTATCTCAAATTTCCCGGCGTACTAAGATACAAAGCAATCTGCGCTGTGGCACCGGTTTGCAACCGGTGTTCTACGGAGGGCCATTATCATCAGGAACGCACGCTTGCGCGTTACGATCCCGATGAAACACCTACCGTGACCGCTTCCTCACGGGCGCGGCTCTGATCGGAGCTACGGTTTTTACAGAATGCACGATTCTGTTGACGCCATGACATAAATTCTTGCACTTCACACTCCGCTCATCCAAACCACTCTTCGCTCTTCACACATGTCTTATCCCACACCATAATCCCCCACCATCATGGATTACTTTCGATACACCGACGGTCAATTGCATTGCGAAGACGTCGCCGTCGCCGACATCGTTCGGCAGCACGGCACGCCCGCTTACATCTATTCCAAGGCCACGTTTCTGCATCATTACCGTGCCGTGCGCGATGCCTTTGCCGCGCTCGACCCGCTGATTTGCTATTCGATCAAGAGCTGCGCCAATCTCAACATTCTCGAGTTCCTAAAAGATGAGGGCGCCGGCTTCGACGTGGTTTCCGGCGGTGAACTCGCGCGCGCGATGGCCGTCGGTGCCGACCCGCAGGGCATTGTTTACGCGGGCGTGGGCAAGACCGACGCGGAAATCGAGCAGGCCATCGACGCGAACATCGGGTATTTCAACGTCGAATCCGAAGCCGAGATGGAAAACCTGATCGCGATCGCCAACCGGCGCAACGCGAAGATTCGTTGCGCCCTGCGCGTCAATCCCGATGTCGATCCGAAGACGCATCGTTATACCTCGACGGGCCAGAAAGAATCGAAGTTCGGCGTGGATCTCGAACGCGCCCGCCGCTTCTTCGACGCCTACGGGCGCGAGGCCAACGTGCATCTGGCGGGGATTCACTTGCATATCGGTTCGCCGGTGAATGATGTGAGTCGTTACGTGTTGGCGATCACAAAGGGCGTGCAACTCATCGACGAATTGCGCGCCGACGGGTTTGAAATTACGGCCATCGATATCGGCGGTGGCTTTGGCGCACATTACCGTGAAGAAGAAGCGCCGCCCGCCGTGCAATATGCCGAAGCGATCGTGCCGCTCTTAAAAGACAAGGGTCTAAAAGTCATCATGGAGCCCGGTCGCACGATTGCGGCCAACGCGGGCGTCTTGGTGACGGAAACGCTTTACATTAAAAAATCCGGCGATCGCGCGTTTGTGATTGTCGATGCGGGCATGAACGATCTGATCCGACCGTCGTTGTACGAGGCGTTTCACTTCATCTGGCCGGTCGCACCGGCAGACGGTTTTGCGATTCAATCCCGTGCCGAAGCGGCGACACTCAACGGCTTGTTAGAACAAGATGTCGTCGGCCCCGTTTGCGAAAGCGGCGATTTTCTCGCGAAAGATCGCAAGCTACCGCCCGTCGCGCGCGGTGACTTGCTCGCAGTCTTCAGCGCCGGTGCTTACGGTATGGTGCTGGCCAGCCACTACAACGCGCGACCCCATCCGCCGGAGATTCTGGTCGATGGCAGCGACGTGCGCGTGATTCGACGTCGCGAAACGTTTGACGATCTCGTCGCAGCGGAACGGCTGTAAGAAACGTCGAAACGTCGAAACGTCGAAACGTCGAAACGTCGAAACGTCGAAACGTCGAAACGTCGAAACGTCGAAACGTCGAAACGTCGAAACGTCGAAACGTCGAAACGTCGAAACGTCGAAACGTCGAAACGTCGAAAAAATTCGATACGCGCCGCGTTAGCGCGAGTCAAACTTTATCGCCTAAAAATTTTTACACCCCGTATTTTTCGAATCGCGCGCGAAACGGCGGCTCGCACGCAAATTCAGAGCCGTGGCCTGTGGCCACCTGGCTTCGCGAGAAACTATTGAATTCAGATAATTGACAACGACCTGCCCGTGAACCATAAAATCGTTATGTCTCGGGCGAGAAAGCTAAGAATTGCATGGTTGATCTGGGCGGTCGCCCTGTTGACGAATTCAACGCTTTGGTTTGTCAGCAACCTCGAAAACTACACGTATGCAGGCCCGCTGGGTTTCATCGCCATTACCGATGGCTACATCGCTCTGCCATTTACACTTAAAAAAACTTGGGGCGACTGGGGATGGTTTTCACAAGAACCCTGGTATACCGACACCAGTCATCCCAACGACTATCCGTGGCCCATTAACTACGATAAGCGCTACTACCACGTACATGCGCCCGCAATCGTCATTCGATTTGCTGCGGTCAACATTGCCCTGATATTTGTCGCGCTTCCTAGATTCCATCGCGCCCTCCGAAGATCCAGATCACTGAGCCTACTCGCAGCATCGATCGTATTCTTCGGCCTCTACGTTCCGATGTACCTCCGCAGCTACCGACTGCCGATTAGCCTACCGATTATCTGGGCAGTACTTCAGTACTATTCGCTTACCTCGCTAAATGCCGCAGTGATCAGCCATCGTGCTTCGCTCCGCGGCCTTTGCCCCACCTGCCGCTACAACCTCACCGGCAACACCTCCGGCGTGTGCCCCGAATGTGGTAGCGCCACGCCCACCGAACCCATCCGCACCGCCGACGTATAATCGGCATCATGACCAAACTCATCGCGCGGTTGATTCTCGCCATGCTGACGCTGCCACTAGCGGGCACGGTTTTTCTTATCACATTCCTGCCGTTGGCCGTCACCTCGGCGGCGGGCGGGCCGGACGCGTTGGCCGCGTTTTACACGTGGCTGTCAACGTATACATTTGTCGTGATTTACTGGTACTTCATCTGGCGCGACGGCATTGCGTGGACCCGACAACGCCGCGACGGCACCATCATCGCCGCCGCTGCAGGTGCATGTGCTAGCGTCACAGTCTTCACGCTGTTGCGAGCGACCGTGCCACAATTCGATCCGATCGGCTGGGTTTTCTTTAGCGGTGGGTTGGCACCGATCGTCTTCGTCACGACGACAGTCATCTTGTGGCGCGAAACATCCGAAGAACGGGCCGCAAGGTTGGCCGCCCGCGGCGTGGAGATCATCAGTTGCCTCGCCTGCGGCTATAACCTGACAGGCCTCAAAACCGCCCAATGCCCCGAGTGCGGCGCGGAATACACGCTCGACGTTTTGCTGGCCGGCCAACGGCGGGAAGCGGAAATTTGAATCTGGTGATTTAGTGATCTGGTGATTTTTTGAATTGGTGATTGCTTAGATGCGACGTTTGTTCGAGCCCCAATGTGACCGGCACGGGGAATGTCGCGAGGCGGCACAGGCTACGTCGCCGGTATCAGAACAATCATGCGGCCAGAGGCCGCAGCTCTGCCGTTGGATGAATACATCCAATCTCCGATGCACGGTCCAACGCCCTGCATACACATCCAATCTCAAGCGCCCCTCCAACGCCAAACACCCTACCGATGCAAATTAGTAAATTCCGCCCCACAAGACACAAGCCCCAAGACCCACGACCCAAGACTCACGACCAAAGACTCACGACCAAAGACCCACGACCCAAGTCCCACGCCTTCCCCCACCCCGCCATTACCGGTCCCCAGACCACCATTCTTGAACCCCCTATTCCATCATTTACAATGTACTCGTGGAGAAGCGCCCACCCGCCTACCGGGTGGATTCCCGATTCTTGCAGTTTGTCCCGCGCCATGCCGAGCCAGACCCACTCGCCGGCGCCCTCCTGAAAGGTCTCCATCCATGGATATGGAACCCAATCTCGCCTCCGATACGCATAATCCCGTCGACGTGCACGAAGTTTCCGACCGTGCAAAGCCCAAGCGTGGGCGCGAAGGCCCTGCGATCGACCGACTGTTCCGCGCCTGTACCAAGCTGGGCGCATCCGATGTGCACCTGAAGGCCAACGCCCCGCCGCGCTTCCGATTGGGTGGCGACATTCGCATGGCCCACGAACCACCGATGACGACCGAAGAGATCGAAGACATCATGTTCGAGGTCATCAGCGACAAACAAAAGAAATACTTTATGGAGCATGGGGCGCTCGACTTCGCCCATCAGGTGCCGGGGCAGGATCGCTTCCGCGTCAACATGTTCCGCCAACGCGGGCTAACGTCGGTTGCCGCGCGGCGCGTGACGGCGGAAATCCGCACGTTCGAAGAGTTGGGCGTGCCGCCCAGTCTGCGCCGCATCGGCAAGCTGCATCAAGGCCTTGTGTTGCTGGCCGGCATTACCGGATCGGGTAAGTCGACCACCATCGCGGCGATGATTAATGAAATCAATGAAAACCGCGCCTGTCACATCGTGACGGTCGAAGACCCGATCGAATATCTCTTTGAAGACAAGAAAGCGTTTATCAATCAGCGCGAAATCGGGATCGACGTGGCGGATTTCCACGCGGCCTTGAAATACCTGATGCGGGAAGATCCGGACGTGGTGCTCGTCGGCGAGATGCGCGACCGCGAAACGTTTGAGGCTGCCATGCACGCCTCGGAAACGGGTCACTTGGTTTTTGGAACTATTCACGCCTCCAGTGCGTCTCAAACCATAACCCGTATTCTCGACCTGTTTCCCGAGGAGGCGCGGGCGTTGGTGCGGCAGTCGTTGATGTTTAACTTGAAGGCAGTTGTGTGCCAGAAATTGCTTCCGAGTATTCATCCTGACCGAGGCCGCATCCCGTGTTGTGAAATCATGTTCGTTAATGCGGTGATCCGAAAACTGATTGCCGAAGAGCGCGATGCAGACATCGCAGCAGTGCTAAAGTCGTCAACTGAAGACGGTATGCAGGACTTCACCGAGGCGATTTATCAGCTGATTACGCAGGAATACCTTGATATGAAGCTGGCGCTCGAAGTCGCACCCAATCCCGATGAACTCAAGATGCGCCTCAAGGGCATCAACACCGGTGCAGGCGGTATCATCGGCTAAACGAAGCCGCCGTTGCCTGCTCGGAACCTCACAGGAAAGGATGGCCAAAACGGCCACACTATGCCGAAGCTCGAAGTCAAAGCCAACGGCAAAAAGCACGTTGTCGATATGGAGCCCAGCCGCATCACCATCGGGCGGCAACAGGGTAACGATATCGTCATTGCCGAGAAGGTCGCGTCGCGCAAACACTGCATCATTTTGCGCAACAAAGATAAGGTGGTGGTGCGCGATCTGAAATCCGCCAACGGCACTTGGATCGGCGACCACCGGATCGTCGAAGCCGAACTCAACTTCGGCGATTCATTCCGCATCGGCAAAACCGTCTTCCGCTTGTTGCCCGATGAGGTTCGCACCAAGAAAGGTAGCAAGGCCCCCACTGCTCAGATCGTGGAGGACGAAGCCGACGAAGTGCCGGAAGGTTCGCTCGATGGCTCGGGCGTGTTGGCCACGCTCACGGCACGACAGTTAGCCGCCGGGCCGTTATCGAAACAGCTCGCCCCCCTATTGGCCGCCACGGTCAGCATGCCGCCGCCGATTGGCGCACCCGATACGAGCAAGTCCATCCGTCTGATGAATCGCCGCGGTAAAGAGTTGGCCTCCGCCGACGGCAAGACCGAGAAAACGTCCGACGCGATCGACGCGTTGCGACAGTTGCTGTTTGTTGCTTTCCGCACGCGCGCGACGGATATTCATATCGAGCCACGGCCCGATACGTACACGCTGCGCTTTCGTATCGACGGCATCATGCAAAACGTGGGCTCGATCACTGCCAAGATCGGCGACGCGTTGATGAACGTCATCAAGATTCTTTGCGATATCGATATCTCCAAGAAATCGATCGTGCAGGAAGGCAATTTCTCCGTCGATCTATCCCACCGACGCGTCGACTTCCGTATCAACATGACGCCGACGTCGCACGGCCAAAAGCTGGCGTTGCGATTTCTCGATAAAGGGTCGGTGCCCGATCACTTCAGCGAATTGGGCATGGCCGAATCGGCCGTGGACGAACTCGACCGCATTTGCAATCAGGATTCCGGCTTGGTGATTTTGGCAGGGCCGACCGGCGCAGGTAAGACGACGACGCTCTACACGGCGCTCAAAGCCATCGATGCTGGCAAGCGCAACATCGTCACGATCGAAGACCCCGTCGAATACGAACTCGAAGGCACGACGCAGATTTCGATCGACCCGAAACACAACCTCACGTTCGCATCGGTTCTAAGCTCTGTCTTGCGGCAAGACCCGGACGTTATTCTCGTCGGTGAGATTCGCGATCAGGAAACGGCCAAGATGGCGATGCAGGCCGCGACCACCGGCCACTTGGTGTTCACGACGATTCACGCCCGCGATACGGTCGGCACGATTTTCCGCTTGCTCGACCTCGGCGTTGAACCGTTTCTCATCGCCAGCGCCGTCACGATGTGTTTGTCGCAGCGATTGGTGCGCAAGCTGTGCAACAACTGCAAGCAACCCTATCAGCCCGATGCCGCACAAGTGCGAAAGATGGGACTCGAAAAAAGGGCGTACGACAAATTCTATAAAGAGGCCGGTTGCAAACACTGCATGAACTTCGGCTTCCGTGGCCGCTCAGCGTTGTTTGAAATCCTGCTGTTTAACAATCAGTTGCGCGATGTAATTCTCACGCAGCCAACGATCACAGAAATCCGCAAAGCGGCCGGTGAGTGGATGTTCGAAACGCTGACCGAGTGCGGTTATCGCAACGTCATCAACGGCGTCACTACGTTTACGGAAGTCGATCGCGTCGCTGGGATTTAGAAGGTTGGTTGTTGCGGCCCGTCATTCGTTTGGCGAGCTGGCATTTCTCGAGCCGATGGCATAGCCGCACGATTAATCGCGCGACATGCAGAGCCGCGTCCTGTGGACGCATGAAAATCCCAAAAACGCACTCACGCCCTCAATATCAATAGCAGGCGAGCTTGAATCAATACATGCGGCCACAGGCCGCGGCTCCGTTGATTGGTTTGCCGACGTTGAATTCAAAAACAATGTCGTCGGGAATATATTCGAAGCGGGATCACTCAAACGCCCTCATATCATACCGCTGAAGCCGCAAGTGCTTAAAAACAACTCGTCGCAATAATTACGTTTCGCGCGACCAATCCTTCAAATGCTTCGCCAACACTTCCACGTTGCGCTGTTCCATGATGTGCGCAATGTGATGGTCCTTAATCTTCAAATTCTTCATCGCCGTTTCGGCGCGCTTCCAGAGGCGATCTTGCTTCGCCGCCGTATCCGCCAAATACAGCTCCGTGACAATCTCCGACAACTTGGTAATCATGATGTCATCACGGTTGTCGTAATACCGGTTGATGACCTTCTTTTGATAAGATGAGAAATCGCCCATTTCAAAGGGGTTCCTATTCGTTTTGCGTTAACCGTCTAATGGCGATCATCTATCGTTGCGACCGCGCCCACCCGTACGGCGACCGCGCGAATCGTTACGCGGCGCTGTCGGCGTGCTGGGCTCATCACCTGCAATGCGCCCGAAGATCATACGCCCTGCCGAGGTTTGCAACATACTCGTGACACTAACGTCCACGACCTGATCGATGAAATCGCGCCCGCGATCGACGACGACCATTGTGCCGTCTTCCATATAGCCAACGCCCTGACCGGGCTCTTCACCGGGCTTGATGATTTTCACCGTAAGCGATTCGCCGGGCAGCGCCACCGGCTTCAACGCATTGGCTAGGTCGTTAATATTGATGATATCGATACCGCGCACGGTGCCGAGCTTATTCAGGTTGTAATCGTTGGTCGCCACGCGCCCGTTGAGTTTCTTCGCCAGCGTGATGAGCTTCAAATCGACCGGTTCGGCGGCTTCTTCCTTGGTGAGGTTGTCGTCGATAATCTCGACGTCAACATTCTCCTTCTTTTGCAGCGTATTGAGAATATCCAACCCGCGCCGACCGCGCCCGCGCTTAAGACGGTCCGCCGAATCGGCCACCACCTGCAATTCGTTCAGCACAAAGCGCGGCACGTACATCGGTTGATCGATAATGCCCGTGTCGCATATCTCGTTGATGCGACCGTCGATGATGACGGACGTATCCAACAAAATCGGCCGCTCGCCCTTGATCTGTTTGGAGAACTCGACGTAGGGAATAATGAAGCGGATATCGTCTTTGGTTTGCAGAACGAAGCTGACGCAGTAATAGCAAATGACGATGCCGAAGAGAAACTTCACCATCACCACTTCCGGCGCATCGCGACCCTTCTCCAACATCAATTTCGGGAAGAAGGCCGGCCACGCCAGATCGATCACGAGGGCAATACCGTACGAAACGGCCAGCCCCACCAACAATCCGAAGAAAAGCCCGGCCAGCGCCTTGAGGCCTTTCTTGGGCAGAAAAATCTCAATCAGCACCGTGATGATCGCCATCAGCAGCGAGCCCAGCAGCAGCCATACCTTCCAACTGCCGCCCAGCCCCTCTTCGGCGAAGCTCATAAACACGGCCATCAGGGCCAGCGCCAGAAATAACCTCAAAAAATGCTGCAGCATACTGCACGTCTCCATCGAGCGCGTGGATCGACGTCACGCCGTCCGTTGTCATAAGATAGGGTAACGTTCGACTACCGAACCGCACCGCCGACATGCTCGCTTCGCTCGTAGTATAAACAGGAACGTAACATGCCGCACCCAACCACCGCGAACCCGGGCGGTCGCTCGCACGCTCTTATCGCCGTTGCGATCCTCCTGTCGGCAGCTTCGATGTCTCCCGCTCGCGCCGCCGACGACCCGAAGGAAAACTCTGCCGACACTGTCGACGTGGCCGTGCTGCGCGAACGCATTAAGACCTACCTACAGGAAGGCGACCTCGATCGAGCATTGCAGCACTTAAACGACGCCCTCGATCGCGCACCAAATGACGCGACCTTGCGGCGTGAAGGCGTCGACCTCTATCTGTCGTTGGCGCGCACGTGGATGACCCAGGAACAGTTCAACGCCGCCGACCGCGCGCTCGCCGCCGTCCTTAAACTCGACCCCGCAGAAACGACGGCCCGCCGATTGTCGTCCGTCATTGCCGACGCCCGAAGACGGTTACCCGCGCAGTTACAACAAGCGCGAACCTGGCTCGCCGTCGAATGGTTCGAGCCCGCGTTTAACACACTGCGCCAGGCGCGCGGCCTCATCGCGCAACCCGATTCGTCGATCGACGTTGCGTTTCGCGCCGCAGCGCTCGGGGCCGGCGACGACAACTACTTCACCAAAAGCTTTCACAAGGCGTTCTACTATTACGACGCCGCCCTGCAAACTCATGATAGCAATGACCAACCGTCCGACAGCCTCGTTTCGCGCTGGTTGCAAAGCTTGGTGCACGCCCTCGCCGACGACATGGGCGACAAAAGTTACTCCGAGTCTTACTGGCGTCTAACGCTAACCAAAGCCGAGAAACACGCGAGACGCGAGCAAGCGTTACAGCCGATGCTCGTTATGCTTCGCGGTCTCGCCTTTGAAGCATCCGGCGATGCGACTGCCGCCGCACAACATTACGCGCGCGTGGCGGGCGGACAACCGCGCGGCAATCTCAGCGAGTTGCGCACGGCGGCACAGCACCAACTTCGATCGTTCTATTCCCCAAACCTGAGCACCCGCCGCGGCGGTGCATGGCAACGCAACGAGCGCGACGCATTTACAGCGCTCGACACGCCCCGCTTTCGCATCTTCCATACGGACGACGCGATCCGACGGCAAGTGTCCGTCGCGCTCGATTTCCATCTGCAACGCGTCGTGGATATGGCGGGCTGGCAACTTGAAGAACTGCTGTGGCCGACGGATATCGACATTTATATATATCCAACCGATTCGGCATTTACGCAGGCGACCAAACAGCCACCGCACGTAACAGCCATCAGTCGCATCCGGCGCGACGGCAATGCGATTGCAGATTGGTCGATTCACGCCCGCGCGACCGACCCATTGCTGCTGGCCTCTTCGCTACCGCATGAGTTGTTTCACTTGCTGATGGAGGCCAATGCAGCAGCCGGCCAAATCCCCGGTGCCTTGGCAGAAGGCTTGGCTCTGCACGTGGAACCGCCATGTCGCCAGCGACAATTCGCGCGGCTATTTCGGGCGCAACCCCAACCGGCCACGCTAAGCGAACTTATCAGCCACGCCGCCGTCCATCCGACAACGCCGGAGTTCTACGCGCAATCGCATCGCTTGATCGCCGTTCTGCGCGAACGCCTTCCATTTGAGAAAATCACCACCGCCGTCGCGAACGGTGCATCCGTAGACGAACTTGCCCAGCGCAGCGGCTATGCCGATACCCTGCGTCTGCAACGGCGATATCTAAGAGTGTTGTCGGAAATGCCGAATTAGGCTCGTGCGCTTTACGGCGCGATGAACTGGAATGTAATGCTAAACCCGCCCGGTGCCGCCGCGTCTTCGTCGAGCGTAAAGATCACCAAGCCCGTCCCGGTTTGATCGTTAATATCCGTTCTCGAACAAGTGAAATCCACGCCGACGTTCAAATCGATACCTGCCGCCGTACCCTCGGTCGGTGCGGCTTCCAGTGGATCGCCCAACGGTGCCGTCGAAAAATTCACGCCGTTTATCAGCGCGTTGTCGTCAGTCACGTTGATATTTGGGTTCGTTTGATTGTCTTCGATCAGCGCGATCAACTGCGGCCCACCGACCGACACGATTCGGCGACAGGGTATGTTGATCTGACCGCTAGCCGTGTTCGCCTCGAGCCGCAACTGACCAAACCCCGTGGGAATGCCATCCTGATCGAGCGGATTGAAGCTGCCGAAGGTAAAGATCGCTCGCGCGGCCGAGTTGTTAATAAAGCTGACTACTAAGGCTCGGTCAGCAATCGTGCCGCCCGGCAACAAGTCGGCCGTTGGTGCCGTCAATGATTGCAAAGCCGTCACGTTACAACCGGCCAGCGCGATCAACGCGAGTGCCGTCCATTTGAATTGTCGTGTCGAAATCGTCATGGCGAAAACAACCACCATCCTTGCGAGGGAAGTTCTAAGACCATTCATCAACGCCGCCCACCCAAAAAGTAGGTCGGCATCCCATCTAAAATCGGTCGTTCTGCGTGCGTCGTTGCGTAAAGACTGCCCAATAAAAACGGCGCGGCCGGGCAAACGCCCAACCGCGCCGATGCAATTCGCTTAATCGCGCAAAATCCGCCGCCCCGGATTAGTCATCCACGCCAAGGCGAACCAATTCGCTTTCGATCGTATCACGCACGTTGTTCAGGTTGGCCACTTCGCCGTTTACGAAAAACGTAGGCGTTGACGCCACGCCCAACGCGGTTCCCGAGTTCACGTCTTCGTTGACCAGAATCTCGGTTGCTGCGGCCGCCACGCACGTATCGTACGCGTCGAGGTCCATGCCCAAATCGTCGGCCACTTGCCGCAAATCCGCCGCGGATAACGCCGACTGATCGTCGAACACCGCCTCGATGTATTCAAAGAACATGTCCTGCTGTGCCGCACATTCCGATGCTTCCGCCGCGCCGCGTGCATTCGGGTGGACCGAATCCAGCGGGAAATGCCGGTACACCAATCGCACCTTGCCCGTGTCGATGAAGTCGGTCTTGATGCCGTCAAACTGCAGTCGATGGAACGATCCGCAGAACGGGCACTCAAGGTCCGAATATTCCACGACCATCACCGGCGCGTCGGCCTCGCCCAGCGTGTGATCGCCATCCAACACTGCCGGGCCACCGTTCGGTACGTCGGGCGTCGTCGGAACCATCGGTGTCGTGCCGGGGCAGCCATCGGTCGACATGCCGGTGCCTGCCACCAACAGTGCCAATACCAATACACTCGCCCAGCGCCGGCTATCTGTCATCGTTCGAGCCTTAGTACTCATAAAATCGTTGCTCCTGAAGGTCGCGGCGATACCGTCACTTCGGTTTGGCCGCATTTGAACTACCCAAGCGAGGGAATTGAGATCGGAAAACGCTCTCTCAAAAGTTTAGATGCCTCGTGTGGGCGGGTCAATTTTCGCCGGGCCGCACCGGTTTGGCCACACGGACCGAAAACAAACAACCGGACTCCGCCGTAAGTCAATTGGCCCGCTGTAGAACCGATAAACTTGATGACGTGTACGTTGACCCGAAGGGTTTCACGTGCGAAAAATTCACGAACGAATGCCGACGCACGGACTCGATCTTGCCGCCATTCGTCGATCGCCCTCGCCGCAACACACGAGTATGGGTATGACCGTTCGACCACCGTCGTTTGAAACTCGCTCTCGCAAGTCGCATCGTTTCGTAACGCGCATTGCGTGTGCGACGCTCCTTTACGTTGCTGCCGTTGGCTGCGACTTGTTCAGCCCGTTCTTCGGGCCGTTGCCGGTTCCGAACTTCAATCCCAACGATGAGCTGTTTGCCATCACGATCGTACAACCGACGGACACCGTCGTGGCCGCTCCCGGTGCCAGCACATTTGTTCAGTGGGCTGACTTAGCATCGACATCCGGCACGACCGTGCGCCTAACCGCGCAGTTGCTCGACGCCGTGATGGAACCCGACGGCGCGCCGATCGATCTTATTGGTGACGGCACCATCGGTTCGGGCGTCGACGCTTTAACCGACGGCGCGGGAGATTTCTTCGAGTTGGATTTGGCCGTACTGCGCGTGGGCGATTATTCGTTCACCGTCTTCCTCGAAGCGCCGGATGGCGAAACCGACATGGCCAATTCGTTCGACATGGATTTGGGCTTGGCAGGCATCGTTTCGGTGACCTCGGCTCTGCCGGTTCCGACGCTGACATTCACCGCCCCCGGCGGTGCCGACGAATCCGTTACGACGGGTAACACCTTTGATATCACCTGGACCGACAACGGTGACGCCAACCCGGCAGCCACGCTAACGCTCGGGCTCGACATCGACGATGATCCGACCAACGGCAACGAGATCATTCTCGAAAGTGGCACGCCGCTAAGCGATGACGGCAACGCCGGCATGTTTACCTTTGCGTTTATGGATGAAAACGGCGCGGGCGTGCCCGATGGCAGCTATACCGTGTTCGCAATCATTGACGACCTGGAAAATCAAATCGTGCAGGAAACGGCGGATGGTATGTTGGTGTTGAATCCGTAGCCTACGCAATCCGCAACGTCTCGCACAAACGTCGAAACAACGTAAACGGGTCTTCCGCTTCCCACGGCATGCGGAAGATCGATTCATCGCCCTCGTAACGAATACCGACCAACCGCATCCCGTCGACCATTCGCGCAAACACGCCGGCAATGCAGGGTCGCTTATCTTCCAGTCGTACGAAAATGAGCGCGTCATCTTCTTCGTAACACACCCAACGGTCGTCGGTGCTCTGCGCGCGCCGTCCAAGCGCTGCGTAGTACCACGCTGCCGGTGCCAACAGCAATTGATGGTGTGCGAGCAGATCGAAATCGCACGGATCCGACCAACCTGCGGCCTCAAGGTCGGTCGCCGTAAGCTTCACGCTTTCGCGACGCCGCGCGCGTTCTTTTGCAGTCGCATCAACCTTACGAAACGACGGTGCCGGGCCCACCAAAAACGCCAACAACTGAATCGGCGGTGTGCCAGCGGCCAATGCATCGCCAGCCTTCCACAACGCGGCCTGCAACGCCAACGCGCGTTGCATGTCCGCCTCCAACAATCGATCCGCATCGCGAATCACAAACGCCGTTCGGCGAGGCGCTTCCTCTCTTAAAAGCGCAGCGAAGTCGGGTATGACAGCCGCACCGTCGCCCAATTTGGATGTCAGCAAACCAAACGCGCGGGCCAAGTGCAGCTTGCAACCGTGATGGTCGTGCATCTCGGCACCGGGCAATTCGCGAATAAAAAAATGATGCCGGTCGAGTTCCGCGATCAGATAGTCAACATCGTCTTCGGCGACGGCGTTGATCGTGCGGCAATAAAATGACGGCGCGAGGATGGTCGGATCGAACCAGTCGAAAGTCGGCAAGTCGGACATGCGCGGCATTTTGGCACAGGATACCTAACGGTGCGAGCATGCAATGCCATCCCGCCGATCCCACTCATGCAATGAAACGCGAGCCCTCGAGCCCATCCGCTTATTGAAAGAGTTTCGCCATCAAGACATAATCGGCGGCATGAGCCAGAAGATCGACGAAGCCACCGTGCGGCACATCGCCCATCTCGCCCGCCTCGAGCTAACCGACGCGGAGGTCGCGCAATTCAGCACCGATCTGGGGGATATTTTGGCACACGTCGAAACGCTAAACGCGGTCGATACAGATGGCGTGGAAGCAACCGCACATGCGTTGCCGCTGGCCAATGTCTTTCGCGCCGACGAACCGCGACCATCGCTGGATCACGCCGACGCGCTACGCAACGCGCCCGATCGGGAAGATGGTTACTTCAAAGTGCCCAAGGTGCTGGACCAAGGGCAAGCTTAGGCGCGGTTAGCAATTCTCGTACTTCCAATGTCGCGCCTTGCCCTCGTTAAGCCATTCGATCGTCGTGGCCAGCCGCTTCAAGCGCGTTTCTTCCCGCTTGGCCTCGGTCAACCACTCGATGTAATCCTTCCTCTTACTCGGTGGGAAATTGTCAAACGTGGTACGTGCCTTTTTGTTGGCGGGCTTCTTCAGCTCGGCCATTAGATCGGGCGGCACGGGCAATGCCTTGGCTGCGGTCTTCTTCTTTTTCTTCGCGCGGGCTTCGGATTGCGACGCGATCTGCTCGGCTTCGTTCAGCGCCATCGCTTCTTTGATATAAGCAACCAGCAGTTTTTCATCGGGCACGTCATCGACGCTTTCGAACTTCATATGGCACATCGACGCGCGCGGGTCTTCTTTGAACAACCCTTTCGGATCGCTCATTAGTTTCGATTTCCAGAAGCCAAAACTCACGTGTTTCTTGAACGCCGCCGTGCCGCTGACGATACCGTTGTAGTCGAAATGCGGAACGCTCCACTTGATCGTTTCGACCAAATCCTTCGACGCCTTGCGATGTGCGGCGCGAATCTTCTTCAAGATGGGTTGCGCAAACGGCGCGGCCTTCTCGATATACGCATCGACTTCGGCGCGACGATCAACGGCCGGTTTCACCGATGCCTTCTTCTTCGTCGTTTTCTTGGCGACCTTCTTGCTTGACTTGTTAGTAGCGGTCGCCGTCTTTTTCTTTTTCGTCTTGGCCTTGCGAGCGGTTGTCTTCGCCATCGAATCGCCTCCCCAATAATCACTGTGCAGCCTATTTGGCAGTCATGTCCGAACAAGCGCCCATCATAGCAAATCTACATTCGCTGCACGCACCCTCCAATTCACGTATACACGAAAAAGCCTCGGCCGCGCCAAAGAGGGTCGCGACCGAGGTCGGTTGGAAGTTCCAATTGAGATGGAGTGCCAACGAGCCTTCGCCCGTCGACACGGCCTGTTGCCCAAGCCTAAAACGCCTCAACTTCACTCGCGTCTTCCTTGGCGCGTTTGAGACGTTCGAAGCTGGTCTTGCCGTAGCGTTTGCTCACGCGCGCGATCTCCACGCGACGCAGGTCGATCGTCTGGCAGCGCCGGTTCGGCAATTCAACCAGCACGAACGGCACGCACACTTCAATCACCTTGAGCGGCACGCCGCCGGGGTACGGCAGATACGACACCTCCTTCGGCTTGAAGCCATCGGGCAGCATCGTCGTATCGCTGCAAAAGCTCGGGCCGTATTCGACCGTCACACGCGTGACGGCGATGTACATCTCAGGCTGCAAGTCCTCCGGAGCAATCGGCTTAATTGTCTTCAGTTTTTTTCCCATGATAAGTCACACGTACAAAAGGCTGCGCACCGCGCGCGGCGATTTCCAGCAGGTTTCCAATACGAATTGATTGAATGAACGGGATGGTCTGCGAACGATTGCGTCGGCGCGCTAATCAACGGCGCGCGGCGCTCTCGCCACAGCTTTTAGACTGTCGAATTGAATTGTTCGTAAACGCATATTCCGGCCCTTTTCAGCTAATCGGAAGCGAGAAGATACCCATACCGGATATCGATGTCAAAACAATTTTCGGTGCGTGTCTTAAATGGAGCGCAACACGCAACCCCCGTCGACAAAAAAAGCCCGACGCATTCGCGCCGGGCCTTTTCATTTCATCAACGAAAGTTAAAGCAGATGCTTAGGCATCAACCTTTCGTTCGAGGCGCTCGATGCGCGATTCGATCTTGGCTTCGGCATCAAAGTCCGTACACCAATCCAACGCGTTCTTCAGTTGTCGCAAGGCGCCCTTGTAATCCTTCTTTTGGTACAGCGCGAAGGCATACATTTCAGACGCTTTCCAGTTTTCACCGTTGGATAGATCAACGGCCGTCTTGGCGACCTTGTTGAGCAGGTCCAAATCGTGGTGCACGAGATCTTTGTCGTTCATCAACCGCGAACCGAACTCGACCAACGTGCGAGCATCGTGCGATGCGTTTTCGAGGAAGCCTTCGGCCGAGCGCTGCAGATCGTCTTTCGACGCGCTCTTATCAGCGGCCAAGCGGAAATACTTCTTGGCGTGCTTTTCGGCCTTTTGCAGCTTTTCGTCGACCTTCATCGGCTGGTCTTTGACGACCTTAGACAGCTTTTCGTCGAATTCCTTATCCAACGGATTGCCGTGCCAGTAGAGACGACCTTCGCGATCGATAATGAACGCGTGCGGAATACCGCGAACATTGAACGGCGTGCAATACGCTGCCCACGTCATGCGCTCACGGTCAGTCGCGATCGTGTAGTCCATATCCTGAGCTTGCTTCGTCACGAACGGGCGCACCTTGGCGGCCGGTTCATCCGAAACGCCGAGGATGATGACGCCGTCGTTCTTGTACCGCAGTTGCAGGTCCGTCAGGTGCGGAATGCTCTTCTTGCACGGGCCACACCACGTTGCCCAGAATTCGACTACGACAATCTTCTTGCCGCGGGCTTCCTTCATGGAGAACTTTTCGCCCTTCACCCACGTGTCGATGTTGATGGCCGGAGCCAACTCACCGATTTCCAGCGCCGACGCCGGAACCGCAAACATGAGTGCCAACAAAGCCGACAGAACCGTTTTTCGCATGATCATGATTTACACCTCGCAACCTTATGATTTAAGAGACGGACTCGTCAGAACGCCGAATCCTCTCCCGACCACCAATCTATCGCATTTTAACGGATGACGGGCCGAAAACCAGCACCATCGCGTGAAGATCGCGCAAAACTGCCGCCTCCACACCTTATTAAGGCGTTCTCCGCCCGAAAATCTCACGCGCCACAATCTCACCGGGTGTACGCCGGCGACGGAAACTATGATGATGGTGCCATGTTTCCCATATTTGCCTTCCTGTTCATCGCCGTCCCGATCGTCGATATCTGGCTGCTTTTTGCTGCGTCAGATGTCCTTGGCGGGCCCCAGACAGTGCTCCTGTGCATTTCGACCGGTATCGGCGGTGCCGCATTGGCCCACTGGCAAGGGTTTCAGACGCTGGCACGCATTCAAACCGACCTGTCACAAGGCCAAATGCCCGGTCAGATTCTCGGCGAGGGCGCTCTCATTCTGGTCGCCGCCGCCGTGTTGATGACGCCCGGATTCATCACCGACGCCCTCGGTCTGTCGCTGCTCATCCCCCCGTTGCGCCGCCTTTGGCTGAAACTGCTGACGCACTACTTCCGCAACCGGGTGCAGGTGCACACATCCCAATTCGGAGGTGGATTCGGAACGGCGCCGGGCGAGCAGTTCGGCACGACCCAGGTCCACGGCCATCAATTCGACGACAGCCCCTTTGGCCCACCCAGCACCGGCCCTAAGTACGTTCGAAACGAGGCGATGGATCGCGACGACCGCGCGACGGTGCCTGACGACAAGGACTGATCTCAAATTCCAATTCGCAGCGCGGGCGCTGAGCAAGAACCCTTCTTGTGAAGCTGTCACCGGAGGACATTGCCGCCCTGCGTTCCCTCGTAAAACGCCGTACCCAACTCGCGGCCGGTCGCTCGTGGCCAGTCGTGCGGCTGGTGGGCGGGCCGTTGGCGGATATGTGGGTGAAGCTGCCACCCGACGCCGCGCGTTGTGGATTCGTCGGGTTCTGCCATCTCACGCGACACGCCCTCGCCCAAGTGATGTATCGCCGCCGCACACCACAGGCCTACGTTTTCGACACGGTACATTGGCCAACGGCGCGAGCGGCGGAGCTGGGATAGAATTTCACCGTGGACCTTATCTGGTGGTTATTCCTGGTGCCTGTGGTTGTCGGCGTGATCGTCGTGATGGTGCAGTTTTATCGCGTTGTGCCCGTCAGCGAGCAGCAACGGCTGATAGATGCGGACTGTTGTCTTCAATGTGCTTACGATTTGCAAGGCAACCTAAGCGGCGTATGCCCGGAGTGTGGCGCGGCTATTCGTCGTTAGCCGCTTCGTCGTGCAACGTGACGCATCGCGTGAGCTGCGGTTGAATTTCCGACATGCGATAATCAGTTGTCGTCGCAATCTGGTGCGTTCGATCGTACTGCGTCATCTCATCGCGCAGCCGCCCGGCCAAGTCCTGCTCTGTCCATTCGACCAACACCAATCGATTATTCGCATCGTCGGGAATCTCGGCGAAGTGAATCTTCGCGTCGTACACGCCAAGCATGTGTAAATGATATGTCAACCGTTCGGCGACGCCGACGGGCGCAACGACCGTCGCGCCGTTGCGGAGTTCCTTTTGCACGGCCCGCGCGATGGATGATACGTCGGGATTGTTGCGAATCGGATCGGGCCAGCGCGCGGCAAAGTAAGGAATAGCCAACGCGATCAGCGCGACCATCACAACCGCCATGCCGCGCGTGGTGACGTTTTGAAATCGATTCATCGTGGGCAACGGCTTTCGTCGTTGCGTTTGCACCGTTACGAATTGCCACACAACGGCAAGACCACTACCGGCGGCGGCACAGGCGAATGGCAGTAAATGCGTTAAACCGCGCGGCGGCGTGATGCGTTTGGTCAAAAGCGCTAAGATAAGAATCGTCGAACACATACATGCCAACAGCAACGCCATTTGCTTACCGTGGTTGCTGTTTCGCAACCACGAGGCAACACCGATCAACGCCAAGGCGGCGAAACCAACATGCGACAACGGTCCGGCAGTTATCATCGCGGCGACATCCGCAAGGCCGCGCGGCAAGCGTTCGAATACAACCTGCCAACTTTCAAGCGGCAACGGCATGACGCTGCGGATTTGATCGATGCCCATGCAGCGAATCATCGGTAGGTAGCACAACAGAGCCATTCCGACCGTCGCGCAGGTGAACGCGCCAGCCTTCCCAATTAAAAACTCGCGACGGATGAGTCCTCGCAACCCGCCGGTCCGCCATCGATCGAGAACCAAGAACACGCCGAGGCCCAGTGCGACATGCAGCGCCGTCGGCACGGTAAACAACGCCAAGCCGACCAACGCACCGGCATACCAAGCCACTCGCTTAGTGCCCACATTGACCAGCAGATGCAACGCACCCAACGCCAGCAACATGACCAACGAATAGCCGCGCGACTCGATGCCGTAATGCATCGCCCAAGGCGAAGCGCATAGCAACGCGGCCGCGAGCACTGCGGCCCGCATGCCGATCGATCGAAGCAACACGAGGAAGCACATCGGCACGGCGAGGCAACCCGCGATGAACGCGGGCAGCCGCAACCACGGATACGCCAAGCCGGTGAGGCCATAGACAACCGTCGTCGCCAACGAGTGCAGCACGTGATTGTTCGGCGCGGGGTAATGCCGCAACACGTACCACACCGGCGCGTCCTGCTCGGCACAATACCAGTTATACGCCGCAGCCTCGTCGGTATAGACGGGCGTCAAGAAGAAGAACGGCAATCGCGCAGCGACGGCAAGCAACAATAGGCCAAACGCCATGCGGCGCACGGATCGGTGAGTCGAGTCGGTATCAGGTGCTGGTGCGTGGTCGGTAAGAGCGCTCATGCACCTTAAATATCGTCGCGGCTTGGTGGGTTACTGGAGTGTCGGGAGGGTGATTGGGCGTTGACATTGTTGTGTCGTTTGCGCTTCGGTGGGTCGAGTACGACCCACCCCACCCCTGCCTTGATCCTCGATGCCTTTCTAACCAGCTCAACGGCGCAGCGCATCATTGACGATTGTCGTCAGATTTGGATTTGAACCGTCGTCGTTGATGCAATAATCGACAAAGAAATCCTCGACACCTTTAGACCTCGGCAATGCGGCGATTCGGCGGTAGATACGCTCCTTTTGCACGACCGACAGCCTGCTATCATTCGCCCAGCCAAACAGGCTTTGCTCCAGTTTGGGTGAATCCATCGGTAACGATTCCGACAGGCGCGTGATGACCGACGCATACACGTAGTCACTATCAAAATCTTCGCGCTCAGGTTGCACTACCGCAGCACGAAGAGCGACATCCGCCATCGAACCATCGAGCGTGACGATTGCATCGAGAATGGCGGCCAAGTGAAAATGATCGATGGCGGCCGGCACCACGTCAACAAGCCGTTCTACATCAGTCGCATCGCCTAAATCTTGCAAGACGCTTGCCGCAGCAATCGCAAAAGACGGATCAATATGATCGAGATGCTGTCGTGCAATCGGAGCAATCGAACGAAGTCCACGTTTGCGACCTGCTTCAAGGAGATCGCCAAGCGCCGTCGAATATGGATGAACCTTCGCTGCGACCTCGATCAATTCCGAATCGGACAATTCCGCCGCCTTGACGTTTTGGTCGCACCAATCGATATCGCCCCATCTTTGTCGTTTAAATTGCACAGTCTCGCTCTCAGATTTTTATAGTTACGTCTACTCCGCCGCCTCAGATTGTTTCGCGACGATGGTATTGCACTCCGGGCAGCACCCTGATTCGTTGCCCGTCAAATCATAACCGCAGCGTCGACAGTGCCCCTCGGGATGCTTGCGGCGTTTGCGCCAGAGGATGAAGAATAGCGACCATGTGATGAGGTTGGTGAGCCAGTGAGGGAAGCGGATCGCCCAAATATCAAAGCCCTCGTATTCTAATCCGAGAACCAATGGCGAAAGTAAATCCCCCCGTTGTCCGAATCGAATGGCGCTTGCCGGAATACTTAAGCTAAAGTCATCGTCATCGACCATGTATGAAAACTCGACTCCACTCATGTCGAATACGAGATAAAGTTTCCAATAACCAGCGACGCCGAAACAAAACAGCGACGCGATTGCGAAGAACGTCGCACCGAACGCAAACGTTCCAACTATCCAGCTCACCCACTTCACGCTGCCAGCTCCACCGTTTCGCCACATTCCGGGCAGGTGCCTGACTTATTGCCGGTAAGATCGTATTCGCATTGAACGCAACGATTCGTTGCACTCTTAAATAGTCTTCTTCTCCGCCGACGATAGCCAACGTAAAATGCGCCGGTGAACACGGCCATCACCGGCGTCCATAGCCACTGCGGGCATTGAAACGCTACAACGCGATAGTTTTCGTACATCGGCGTCCCGTTTTCGTCTTTCCAACTTATGCGCGAGGTCGACATAGTGCCGAAACCGATCACCAATTCACCCTTCTCAAAATAAAACTCTAGTTCGCGATTCTGATATGAGGTCGCAAGCCCTATCCAACAGCAATTCAACCGCCGATTGGAAAACTCGCATAAGCGTATACTCGGCACACCGCGGTCGTTGAACTTACTTTCGATCAGGGGCAGGTTAAGGCCGAATGCCCAGCAAGCGCCCGACACGATGGTTACCAGCGCAAAGAGGACCGCGATGACCAGATAGACGCGGCGCAACATGTCAGCCTGCTGCCTCGGTGTGGTTTGGTGGCGTTACCGTCGTGCCGCACTCCGGGCAGATGCCCGAATCGTTGCCGGTCAGGTCGTATTGACAAGTCGAACACGCGTTCGGACCGCTGTGTGCGTGAGGCCGAACCACGCGAGAAGGCATCATCACCACATTTGCCAAAATGATGCTGTAGCAAACATGTATGACTATGTAAGTCGATACGGACCAATTGACATTGAATAAATCTGTGAGCAACCAAAGCTCGTGAAATAAAATAATCGGAAGTGTTTTAGCAAATGCTGACCCTCCGAACGTGTATCCAGACAAACCCACGGCGACACCGATGATACCGATCACGAGACCGAAAAGACTGGCGTTCTGAATATCGTGTCGTGTCGCCTTACGCATACCCAGCCCCGCATTCGCTGCAGCTGCCCGATTCACTGCCTTGTAGATTATACCCGCACGATAGGCAGCGGCCTTCTTTGGCCCAGCGCTTGCGTTGTCGCGATTCGCGGCCCATTAGCCACCAGACTGGTAGAAGCACAGCAAGAATAAACCAGAAGGGGATAATCCAATTTATTCCGTCATATTCGGGGCTGGAAAACCAAGATTGATCACGCGCAGCGAGCATCGTCCAGCCAGTCCCTCCACGATTATGCCAAACAGCTTTTGTGTTTTTTTGATGCCACGATGTAATAACTGCCCCGTCGTTTGCCCACAGTGTCCATTTGGGTGTCGCATACATGGGGCGTTCCCAGTGGGTCCACACCCACGCAACGACTGTCGCGATAATGGTGGCGAGCAGGATGTGTCGGAGTATCGTCATGCAATTTTTTCGACAGGCGGATTGATCTTTGTTCCGCATTCAGGGCAGGTGCCGGACTCGTTGCCAGTAAGCTCGTAATGACAGATTTGGCAATTGTTCAATTCGATTTGTGGGATTGGACGATAGTGGCGAAAGACTCGGTAGGCTATGACGAAGTAAAATGCGTAAGTGAGACCGCTCAGTAAGAGCGCTACCCCATATCCGCCCGAAGTTCTGGGGAGCAGGTTCCAAAGTGCGTTAAGCGGAAACATTACGGCCAATATGATCGCCCCTAGTTTCGACGGTGCGGTCGTAATAAATGAGTTAACAAAGATGATTAAGCCGCCGCCGAAATGAAATCCTACGAGTGCCAAAACTAGGGATAGCCACTTGCTATTTCGAAATTTCATACCCAGCCCCGCATTCGCTGCACGTGCCCGATTGACCCGTCGCCCCGATTATACGCCATTGCCCCGCCCGACCTTGAACCAACTCGCAAGTCACGGTATTTTCGTGGGCGTAGACGAGCGGGGATCGCGCAACGATCTGTGGTCACCAAATGCTCGTCGCCCCGTAGGAGAGGTGGCCGAGTGGTTTAAGGCGACGGTCTTGAAAACCGTTGAGCAGCAATGTTCCGGGGGTTCGAATCCCTCCCTCTCCGTTTTCGTTTTTCATTAGACCCAATCATTAGTTGTTGAAGCCCCGAGCCGCATTACGCGGCTGGTGCCGTTGCAAACGTGGCGCTAATTCACCGCCTCTATGTTCTACGAAGACCGCACCCGCGACAAAACGGTGTACGTGCGATGGTTGGTGGGCTCATTCAAACCAACTGGCGTTGATGGCTATGAAATTTGAATAAAGCGTTCAGGTGACGCGAAAGGACTGCACCGCGTCTCTATTCCGGAGAGGTCAATGGCGAATAGCCCGCAAAACGTGACGGGGAACGCGGTATCCGAATTGGATGTCATCATGGAGAATTAAGAGGGTTCGCGAGCGTCTTTCTCATCGTCCCGAACTAAGCCGTTTCAAGCTCGCTCGTACCCTCTGCGACGAATGCCCGTTCGCGGATTCGATCAATGCTAGCGATAACGCGACGTTTGAAGAAGCCGAACGAGATCGAATCGACCCATTTCTGCGTTTGCTGGTCGAACAGATATTCGTCAAAAAAGATAATCGCGGGGCGCGCCAGGCCGGACTCGCGCGCGAGCATTTTCAGTAAGCACCGATCCACCCAACTCAGGCCGAACTTAACCAGCAGTCGATTGAAAATCTTGCCGGCGCGGACCGTGCGCGTGCGTCCCTGTCGCGATTCGTTAGCACGCTGCAGGATGAGCCACAGGACAAAGATCGCAATGGCCGCACCGATGAGGATGAACGCCCCGCTCGTATCCGACGATGACGAAGATGGTCTTTCGTTAAACGCGCCGCGCAGACCTTCCAGCCGATTGTGATACGGCGTTTGCGCAAGTATGCCTAACCATTTCGCCATCATCGCGGCACCACCTTACTCGCAGCTTGTTGTCGGTGTCGTTCGAGCCGCTTAGCCACATGCTGCGCGATGCGCGCGATGCGCCGATCCGGATCGGACGTGCCCATCACGCGGACGCGATCGAGAATCGTATGCAGTCGCAATTGATCGATGATCCACAACGCCGCACAACGATGGTCCGAGCGATGATCGATCAACATCTTCAATAGCTCGCTCGCCGCCTTGGGTTGCTTCAAACGTAGCAAGCAGCGAATGGCCGACGCGCGCACGTCGGAATCGTTGCTCTTGACCAACGGCTTAACCAACTCCAACCGTCGCGGCGCCTGTACGGCATCGAGCGCGTCGATACCGGCCGCGACCACTTCGGGGGCTTTGTCTTGCAACGAGCGTTCGAAAATGCGCCGGCTGGTTTCGCCGCCGACGGTCCCGAGGATCGCGATGGCGACGGCGCGAATATCGGCGAGCGTGTCGTTGGCGGATCGAAACACGTCTTTCTCAAATCGCGACCCTATCTCGAGTGTGCGCACGAGCCGCAGCGCTCGCAGTCGGTCGGTCGCTGTCTTGGACAGCAGCTTTACCTGCAAACGCGTTTCAAAGTCCGTCACAAACTGGAAGGCGTAGTGCCCCGCCCGATGCGCAAGCGTGGCATCGAGCCGCTCGAAGTTCTGCCAAATGCTCTCGAATTCTTCGGAGATACCCGCGCTTTCGATCAGCCGCGCCCAATCTTCCGGACGGTTGCGCAGTACGCGCGACCGTTTGAACTGGCGCGAGCCGCGCTCGCGACGCTGCAATTCGATCCGCGCGATTTGCTGCACCCGTTCGTCATCGTGGTCGAGCAAACCTTGCAGCGCCATCGTGCCGTCGGGTGAGTTAATCTGCGTCAGCGCGCGCACAGCGGCGCGATTGACGTCTGCGTGATCGACGATCATCAGATTTAACAACAGCGAAATCTTGCGGTTGACAGGCAGACCGAGTTTGAGAATCCAATCCGCCGCGCGGCTGGCCACATCGGGCGGTAAGTTAAACGCCGTGTCGAATTCGTCATTGAGCCAATCGATTTGGCGAATGGCGCCGAGGTGTCGCCGCACGCGCGGGTCGCGTGCCAACCAAGACCATCGAATCATCTCGACGAAAAACGGCGTGTCTTTGCTACGCTGCAACAGCGCGACGATACGCCGACGCAGGTCGGGAAACGCCAACGCGATGTACACGTATGGCACGTGTTCGGGCTGTAACTGGTCGGAAAGGATTTCCTGAATCGTAAACGTTAGCTTCCCGCGACTGATCGTGCTTTGTTTGAGCAACACATCCTGCAAATCGAGTGCCCACGGCAGCGCCGCTTCGATCACTTCGTTGCGATGGTGGCTTTCGTAGTGATTAACGGCTTCGGCAAGCGCGTTGACCAGAAACTCGCGATCCTCATCGAGGCGACGAAGCTCGTCGTTTGCGACAACGCGGTTGGGCTCTTCTTCGCTGAGTTTAGACAAACGTCGCGTTTGAGAGAGCATGCGGCTCGACAAGGCGTCGGCCAGTTTGCTAAGCGTGCTAGCCGCCTGGGCTCGAATGCGGGGCGAGCCGTCGTGAATCGCGTGGGTGGCGAGGTAGGCGAGGCGCGCGTCACCGCTCAGTGCGATGATTTCGAGCGCGTTTTGTCGCGTTTGGGCCTTGCTGCTGCGGACGGACGTTCGCAACGCGCCCGCCAGGGCATCGACATTGTCGATGATGTGCTGGCGTGCGTCGGGTTCGAGCTGCGAGTACGCCGCCGGCAAGCCTTGCAGGCCGACCGACTTACCGCGTTGAATGATCACGTCCACCAACTGCTGCTGCCGCTCGGGTTGAACGACTGCAAGCGCATCGAGGAGCAGTCGATCGGCATCTTCGCCGTCGTGATCCTGCAGGTGATCCAAAATGGTTAGGCGCACACTCATAAACCGTCCAAACGCTGGAATTCCGTATGGTTATTCGGTCTGTGGTGCAGGGATGGTGAGAATCGGGTCGGGATACCCCCTACCGGCGAGCAACGTCGCGTGAAAAGGCCCGAGAATCCTCGTTGATCGTGATTATCGGTCGGTACACCTTCGGGAGTAGGTGCCGGTGGACACCGCATGTCGTCAACTAGGAATTTGTCAACGCGTGAAAAACGACGGCGACCAACTCGTTCAAAAAAAGGTTGGGTTTAAACGATCGCGCGTTGATTGACCGGCAAAACCATGGAATGTGATCACCGTGGCAGCGCGGCTAGAGGTCACTAGGCCTTCGTCATACACTCCCCCATCACGTCGACAGGATTTGCAACTTCTCATTTGGAGCACGGAATGCAGAACATCAAAACGAACACTCGCGTTGTCCTTTTAGCCATCGGCTGCGTTTGCATGACGGTCGCGTTCGCACGCGCGAGCGATAAACCCGCGACCAAAGTCAACGGCGAACTCACCAGCGTGGACGGCATGCGCCTGTTGCGCGTGTGGGGTGATGCCGAATCGCGTGGTTACGCCCACGGTTACCTTCTAGCCGACGACATCGTTTCGCTCTTTAACGACTATATCAACACCGAACAACTGAGCGGCGGTCCGCAACAGTACGAAACGTTGCGCGGTCGCATGTTGGCCGTGATGAAACTGCCGGGCGACATTCCAGCCGAGCTGCGCGGCATGCTGCGCGGTATCGAAGCGAAGATGAAAGATGGCGCGCGCATCGCCCCGCTCGGCCGCGCCTTGCAATACGAGGACCTCGTCGCGATGAATTGCATTCCCGATGCGGCGGGTGTGGCGTGTTCGTCGTTTGCGGTATGGGGAGATCGCACCAAAGACGGCGACACGATTGCGGCACGCAACCTCGATTGGTACCCCGCGCGGTTCCTAATCGATAGCCAACTGTTGATCGCGCATATCCCCGAAGAAAATTCGCCGCGAAACGCATGGCTGTCGGTGACCTGGCCCGGCATGATCATTTGCCTAACGGGCATGAACGAACACGGCACGACGGTCGCGATGCACGACGTGTTTCAAACCAAGCCCAGCAGCCCCGGCGGATTCACGCCACGCGGCTTCTGCCTGCGCGAAGCAATCGAACGGGCCAAGCCGGATAACGTGATCGAATCGGTCGCGAGCGTGTTGCGCGAGCATCAACCCTTGGTCGGTAACAACGTGCCCGTGAGCTTTCCGTATGAAAAGGGTGCGAAGACTGCCGCGGCGATCTTCGAATACGACGGTGACGCCAAACGCGACGGTGGCGTGACGGTGCGGTTGGTCACGGACAACGGTAGCGACAAGGACGATTTCATCATCGCCACCAACGACTATCGCAAGCGCCGCGCGATCGGCCATTGCAGCCGGTACCAATTGCTCGACGGCAGCTTCACCGACGGCGATAAGACGATCAGCACCAAGGACGCCTTCGAACGATTGCAGCAAGTAAGCCTGGATCGCGGCTACTTCACCTATCAAAGCGTGATCTTCGAACCGAACAAGCGACGCATGCGTCTTGCCATATCTGGAGACGGACAATCCGCACCGAAGCGCAAGACCAAACGCGTGAAGGTGGATGAGGTGCTGCAGCGGCCGAATAGCGAATCGACGGGTTAGGCAGATAACCAATATTGATTAACAACCGCACCCGAGTCGACCGGCTACTCCGGCTTCGACTCGGGTTCTTCTTTTAATAGGCCCAACCGTTTGGCGCGGCGTTCCCAATTCTTTCGCGCCAATGCCTGCATGTCGTCGGTCCGGTCGGATTCGTCGACGATCTCCATGCCGAGCAGCGTTTCGATCACATCTTCCATCGTCACGATGCCGGCAGTGCCGCCGAACTCGTCGACGACGAGCGCTACGTGTTCGCGCTGCTGCAAGAGGCGCTCGAACAACTTGGGAATCGGCATCGATTCAGGCGCGACCATGATCTCGCGGCGAATCGTCGATAGCGCCGCGTCGCCGTTTTGGTTGACGAGCTGCGAGAGCAGTTCGTCTTTCAAGACATACCCCACGATGCGGTCGGCGGTGGCATGCTCGTAGATAGGGATGCGCGAAAAGCGCAACTCGGGATTGGCTTCGTAAAAGGCGGCGATGGTTTGATCTTCGGGGGCCGTCTTCATCACGGTCCGCGGCGTCATGATGTCTTTAACGCGAATCGTATCGAACCGCAGCAGGTTATGAATGATCGTCGATTCCTGCTTTTCGAAAACGCCCTCGCGCGCGCCCAATTCGGCCATTGCCATGAAATCCGACCGCGATAGCACGCTTTCGGCCTTGTCTTGCTTAACCAGTCGCGTGATGAATTGGCTCAACCATACCAACGGCAGCAACACGGTGATAATGAAATTCAACGACGTGACCGTGAAGCCCGCGAGCGATTTCCAATAGGTCGCGCCAATCGTTTTAGGGATAATTTCCGACAGCACCAAAATCGCGAGCGTCATCACGACAGGCACGACGAACGACGTGATAAACGGACTGGTTTCCGACCAGATACGCGTCGCTTGTTCGCCCACGCCGATCGCACCCACCGTGTGCGCGATGGTGTTGAGCGTGAGAATCGCCGACAGGGGCCGGTCGATGTTTTCCTTAAATGATTTCAGATGCGTGCCGAGGCTGCTGCCTTCCTGCTGTTTGATCTGTGCGAACGACGGCGTGATGCTGAGCAACACCGCCTCCCAAAGCGAACAGAGGAACGAAAAGCCGATGGCCAGCACAAAGAATAGGATGAGTAACGAATACATGCCGCCATTGTGCTGACTGGGCGGCGGAATGCAACGCGGGCGGTTAAAGACTTACTTAGCGGCGACCAGATGAGCGTGCATGCGTTCGAAGGTTTCGAGAATCTTCTGATAGGTCGAGAGGTGCGTGCCGATCATGCTATCGGCAGCGTCGTCGCCCGTCGCGCCGGCGTTTTCATAAGCGCGGACCAGCGTGCGGATTGACTTCATAATCGTCGGCATAAACGATTCGAGCGTAAGGTAATGGAAACCGCCAGTGCTGATGTCGATGCGGCGCGGAACGGGTGTGCCGCGGCGGGCGAGAATCGCATCGGCCAGCCGCTTTTCGTGCAACGCGATCTCGGACAGCAAGCGATTGACGGCGGCGCGATCGGCGGATGAGCCGATCGACACGAACACGCCGGTTTCTCGCAGGCGACCGAGCGGGTTGCTGTACTCGACGGCGAGCAGACTGTTGAGCGTGTCGATGACGGTCTTGTTGTCCATGGTTCGAAACTCGCGAAACGCTCCAACGTTATTTCGTATCGGCGACGGAATCATCGTCGCCATCTTCCGGCGCGGCCGGTAGCGCGGCTTGTGGGCCACTGGCGTCGGCGGTTTGCACCGACTTGCTCACCGGCGCGACGGCATAAAGATTCTTCGCACCGCGATCGGAAATCGATTTCAGATTGCCGGCCAGGAACGTACCGGTCAGCAACACCAACAACGTGCAAGCAACGACCATTGCTTGACCGGCAAGCGGCACGTGCAGATCGGGCTTACCGCTGTCGGTAAAGACCATCGTGCGGGCGACGCGGGCGTAGTAGTAAAGGCTGATCAGCGTGTTGAGCACGGCGACGATCACGAGCCACTGCAACCCGCCTTCCCAAACGGCGAATAGCAGGAAGTACTTCGCGATGAAACCACCAAACGGCGGCAGGCCGACGAGGCTGAACAGAATCACGATCATGCACAGCGCGATCAGTTTGTTGCGCCGAATCATGCCGCTCATCTCTTCGATGTTCTCGCTGCCCGTGGCCCAATAGACCATGGCGACGATGCCGAAGGCCGCGATGTTCATCAGCATATAGATGATGATGTAGCTAAGAATGGCGCTGAAAGCCGGGTGCGTGGTTGCTTCGATACCGGCAGCGGGTCGCCAGAGAATCGCAGCCGCCATCAGCATGTAACCGGCATGTGCGATCGAACTGAACGCCAGCAGGCGTTTGAGGTTGGTCTGACGAAACGCGCTCAGGTTGCCCACGGTGCACGTGACTGCCGCCATGACGGCAATGGCCTGCGCCATATAGTCGAGCGTTTGCGGCGTGACAAACGACGTGCCGTTGACCAGCACGGTAATCATCCGCAAAAGTAAACCGAGGCCGGCGGCCTTACTCGCAACGCTTAGCCATGTCGTTACTTCAATCGACGCACCTTGGAACACATCGGGGCACCAGAAGTGGAACGGCACGGCCGAGACTTTGAAGCCGATGCCGACGATGAATGCAAACAGCGCCGTCGAGACGAAGACCGTCGAACCGCCGGACGATTCGCTGTATGCCTGTGCGATGCCGCCGCTTAGCGTGGCGACATCGAGCGTGCCGAAGTAACCGTACAAGAGCGACGCGCCGTAGATCATGATGGCGCTGGTGATCGCGCCGAACAGAACGTATTTGAGCGACGCCTCAGCGGCGAGCGAATTCTGCTTGCGGAACGCGGTGATACCGTACGACGGCAGCGATGCCATTTCGATCGCGAGAATGATCATCAACAAGTTGGTCGTGCTGACCATCAGCGCCATGCCGAAGGCGCTACCGACGAAGAGAATGAAAAACTCGACCGGGTCTTGCCGGGGCACTTCGCGCTCGGGCAAGCTGCTTTGTTGGCCCAGCCACCACATGCCGGTGATGACGAGCATAAAGATGCTGAGGCCCAGCATGAAAAAGTAGCTAAATGCATCGGCGACGAGCATCGGACTGTTGCCAGAGCCGCTGCCGTCAAAGCCCTGCCAAGGGCCGCTAAATTCGGTCAGCCCGCGGAATGCGAGGATACCGGTTACGAGCGTACCGATCGTCACAATGCCCGCCGACACGCGCGCACTGCGACCGACGGCGAGCGCGCCGAGCAAAATCGCGACGAGCGTTGCCACCAACGAAAAGAGCGGCGCAATGCGACTCAACTCATCGCCGGTGGGCATCCACATTTGGGCAAGCATTGCGTGGGACACGGTCGTCACGCTTAGACTCCTAACGCAACGGCGGCAGTGCCGGCCGTCGATTTGATAACGTCAAGCACGGCATCGATCGAACCGTTCATCAACATGAACGTGTACTTCGGCAAGATGCCCATGAAGATGGCGAGGATGGCCATCGGCACGAGGATCGCTGTTTCGCGCGCCGTGACATCAGGGAAACCGGCGTATTCTTCTTTCTTTTCGCCAAGGTAAACGCGCTGGATCATCCAAAGGATGTATCCGGCGGTCAGAACCACGCCGAAGGCGGCGATGACGGCCATCCATGGCGACCACGTCATGGACGGATTGGTATCCACCGCGTTAAAGGTGCCGAGCAAGACCCAGGCTTCACCGATGAAGCCGCACAGGCCCGGCAATCCGAGCGAGGCGAAAAAGCCGAGCGTGGCCAGCGAGCCATACTTGGGCATCTGCAACCAAAGGCCACCGAAGCGATTGATTTCGCGATGGTGGGCACGATCGTAAATCACGCCCACCAAGAAGAAGCACATCGGGCTGGAAATGCCGTGGGCCAGGATTTGGAACATCGCACCTTGAAAACCGATGTCGGTCATCACGGCGATACCGAGCACGACATAGCCCATGTGGCTGATCGAGCTATACGCAACCAGCCGCTTGAAGTCGGTCTGCGCCAAACAACAGAAGGCACCGTAGATGATGTTGATGACACCAAGCGTGGCCAACAGGAAGGCGAGTTGTTCGCCCGCCGCCGGGAAGATCGGGTAGCACACGCGGAGGAAACCATAGGCACCGAGCTTGAGCAAGACGCCCGCCAGAATCATCGAGATCGGCGTAGGAGCTTCGACGTGGGCCAGCGGCAACCAGGTATGGAACGGGAAGAGCGGCACCTTGATCATGAACCCGATGAACAGGAACACGAACATGACGGATGCGAAACTCTTGCCCAACAAGAACGTGTGGCTGGGATCGTTGAAGTATGTGCTAATGGCACTGTCGGTCGCAAGCGTAATCAAATCGAATGTGCCGGTGCCTGTACCGCCCGGAGCCGCCGCACTAGCGAAGAACATCGCGATCAGCGCGACCAGCATCAACACCGAGCCGGCCAGCGTATAGATGAAGAACTTGATCGCCGCGAACTCTTTCTTCTTGCCGCCCCATACCCCGATGAGGAAATACATCGGCAGCAGCATCACTTCCCAGAAGATGTAGAACACGAAGAAGTCGAGCGCACAAAACGTGCCCAACACGCCGGTCTCTAACAAGAGGAATAACGCGTAATAGCCCTTCTCTGCTTTGGTAATGACAAAGCTGGTCCACGAGGCGAGCCACGTGATCAGCGTCGTCAGAATGACGAGCGGGAAGCTGATACCGTCGAGACCGACATACCATTCGATCTTCAAACCGCCCTCATACGTGCCGTCGGACAGTTGGTCGCCGCCGATCTGGATCCACGTGGTGCGGCTTTCGAACTGCATCGCGTCGCCGTAACCACCTTCGAAGGCGGAACCATCGAGGAACGGCGGGAAGAGCATGAGCGAGAGCAGGAACACGACGAACGTCGTCACCCACGAGATGCGCTTTGCCATCTCGGAAGGTGCGACCAGCACGACGACCATGCCGATCAGCGGTAAGAAGATAATCCAGTTAAGTAGCGACACGTTAAGACTCCCGTCTTACTCACGTATGTTGTCAGTGGCCGCACCAAATCGTTGGCGGAGCCGGTTGTCGTTTCTGCTGCGCTGACGATGTTTCGTCCGCGCTGTGGCACCGGTTTGTAACCGGTGGCTCCCTCCATCGGGTGCCCCTGCCCCTCTGGGGCTGGGGGACCATCCCGCTCGGCTAACCCGCGAACGCCACAATTCCCTTCACGCTCGTCCACACGGCACGACCGACATACGTCAGTCCGTTACCGATGGGCTCGCGATAGATCACGCATATCAACACAAGAGCGGCAGTGCCCGCCGTCCACAGCAGGTAATTCCGCACGCGACCATTCTGCGGTCGGCGGATTTCATTACCCGCATCGAAAATCAATTTGGCGATACCGTCGGCCAACGCATCTACGAGACCAAAGCCGCGTTGATCGACCGCCATGTCGAGCTGCTTGCCGGTGAACACACCGATGCCCTTGGTGGCGTAGCCAGTTACGTTCACGATGCCATCCACCACGACGTTGTCGATGAACGCCCAGAACTTGCCGAACAGCACGGTGCCGCCGACAAAGACGCGATCGTAGAAGGCGTCGATAAACAAACGCTCGCTCAATGCATAGTGCGTCGCGCGCAACAGCTTGCTCTTCTCCAACATGCGACCCGCAAAACCGGGACCGTTGCGATAGAGCAATACGGCAATGCCCATACCGATAAGCCAAGAGAAACCGACAATGAAGATCAGTGCATAGTGCGGATTGGCCCAGCCGTCACCGTGCGTCAGCGTCAGCATCGATTGGCCGGGAATCTCGGCATAGCTGTGTGCTTCACCATCAAACGCCACGACGGCGGCTGCATCGGCAGCCTCGGCACCGGCATGTGCAATCAAAGGTCGGAAGATGAAGTAACTGCTAACGAACGTACCCACGGCCAACACGACCAGCGGCACATACATCAGTTTCACTTCATGGGCATGATCGTGAACGTGTTGATCGCGCGGTTTGCCCATAAATGTGAGCCACCAACAGCGCATCATGTAGAACGGCGTGATGTAAGCAATGGCGATCGGCAACCAGAACATCCACTTGGGAAGATGCGGCAGCGTTTGAGCGATGGCGAGCTTATCCGGCGTGCCGTGCGGTTCGTGACCACCATGCGCATCGCCTGCGGCAATCGTCGTCGACGCGGCGGCGGATAGCACATCGAACACGCCACCGGCACTGACGAACCGCACATCACCCGACGCCAACTGCTTGTGTTGAATCTCTACGCTGGCATTTGCGCGACCGTCACCGTGGTCATCCGCATGGCTATCGCCATGATCGTCGCCGCCGTGACCGTCACCGTGATCGCTGGAATGATCGCCCGCGTGCGCACCATCCATGTTGTATGCACGTTCGTAGGCGACGGCGAGGATTTCGTCCTTGCTGAAGTAGCCACCGAGACCGAGATGCGCACCGGGAATACCAAAGCCAGCAATGGCAAGCACGCCGATGAAGAACGTCCAGCAAGTGAACGGCATCTTCTTCCGCAGGCCGCCCATCTTCATGATGTTCTTTTCGTGGTGGCAACCTTCGATGACTTGGCCGGAGCCGAGGAACAACATCGCCTTGAAGAACGCGTGCGTGATCAGGTGGAACAGCGCCGCCGTCCACGCGCCGACGCCCATGCCGAAGACCATGTAACCCAACTGGCTCAGCGTGGAATAGGCGAGAATCTTTTTGATGTCGGTCTGCACGATGGCGATCAGCGCCGTCATCGTGAGCGTGATGCAGCCGATGATCGCAATGAACATCTGCGCATCGGGCGTAAGCAATCGGAAGACGCGGGCAACGAGATACACACCGGCCGCGACCATCGTGGCGGCGTGAATCAGTGCGGAAACCGGCGTGGGGCCAGCCATAGCGTCGGGCAACCACACGTGCAGCGGAAACTGAGCGCTCTTACCCATCGCGCCGCAGAACAGGCCGATGCCCATCAGCGTGGCGAGCGCCATGCCGCTGACCTGCCATCCGAAGAGGTTGATCGAGGCGGCGAAAATACCTTCGCCCGTGGCAAAATGTTGAGCGAACTTCGCAGCGGCTTCATCGAGGTCGAACGTCTTGGTGTACAACACGACCAGCGCGAGGCCGATGATAAAACCGAAGTCGCCCACGCGGTTGGTGATAAACGCCTTCATGCTGGCGTTGCTGGCGTACTTTTCGCTGAAGTAGAAACCGATCAGCAGGTACGAACACAGCCCGACCAATTCCCAGAAGATAAACAGAAACAGCAGGCTGCTCGAAATCACCAGCCCCAACATGCTGAAACAAAACAGGCCGAGATATGCGAAAAAGCGATGGTACTTGCTTTCACCGGCAACTTCGTCGCTATGGCCTGACATGTACCCGATGCTGAAGATGTGAATGAACGTTGCGATGAACGTGACCATCGCGAACATCATGATCGTAAGCGAGTCGAGCTTGACACCGACCATAATGTCGATGTCACCGAATTGCCCCCAGTTGTAGCGGAATGCGTTCGCAGTTAGCGTATCCCGTTCGGCATCCGATAGGCCCATCCAACTGATCAACACAAACCATGCAAGGCATGCCGACGCCGCGATTGCCGCCGTCGCCACCCACGCCGCGCGCGGTTTGCCGAGGGGGCTGCTGGTGCCGAAGAATACGAGCACCGTGAAGCTCAGCAGCGGAATTACCACGCCGAGCGCTAAACAGATTTCAAACGTATGCCCCATGATGGTCTCTTACCTACCCCAGCCCAGCCGAGATCGACTAGCCGCGCAACACATCGCCGCGATCCACATCGACGGTCTGCAGGTTGTTGTAGAAGTTCATGAAGATGGCAATCGCCAGCGCCGCTTCGGCGGCGGCCAGCAATATGACAAAGACGGCAAAGACCTGGCCATCCACGAGGCCGGTCTGGAATTTTGAAAACGCGATCAGGTTCACGTTGGCTGAGTTCAGCACCAATTCGACGCCGATCAGAATACCGATAGCGTTGCGCTTGGTGGCCATGCAGACGACGCCGAGGCTAAAGAGCAGCGCCGATAAAACGAGATAATGCGAAAGACCGACTGCGAGCATGGCTTACTTCTCCGTCTTCGCAAGGTAGGCCGCGCCGATCATCACGACGAGCAACAACACGCTGGCCACTTCAAACGGCACGAGATACGTCGTTAGCAATGCTTCGCCGGCTTCGGCCACCTTCGGCGAGGTTGCCAACGGCGTCTTGGTCGCCCGCGCGGCCCAATTCACCTCACCGGATAACGTCAGCGACGTGATGCCGATGAACATGAGCAAGCCAACAAACGCGGCCAAAACGATCTGGCTTTTGGGTGGTTTGAATTCGGCCCAGGGCGACTTACTCGTCAGCATGATGCCGAAGACGATCAGAATCAGCGTACCGCCCGCATACACAATCAACTGAATCACAGCGATCAGATTCGCATCGAGCAAGAAGTACAAACCGGCCACGCCGCCAAGCGTGCCGAGCAGGAACAACGCCGTGCGTACGATGTTTTGCGACACGACCACGCCAAAGGCGCTGGCCACTGAGATCGCCGCAAAGATATAGAATGCCAGATCGTCCATGTGATCTTTCAACGACCGCCCTTTTTCGGCGGCCACACTATCCAATCGTCCAACGCTACTTACCGGGCAGCTGATCCACTGCCAGCCAACCGACGAGCTTCTTGTTATTGCGATAACCGTAGGCGGCGATGCCGATCATCCCGACGACCGTCAACACACCGGCAGCCGCCAGAATCTTATTGATGACGCCGTCGATCGCGATCAACCAGCCGAGGTTTAATCCGTTTTCCGACACGCCCAGAATCCAAAGGGTATTACCAAGCAATACGACCATCGTCGCCGGCAGCAACACCTGCACACAGGCGTACAACACCTGGTCGATACGAATGCGCGGAAGGGTCCAGCGAATCCAAAGCTGCACGAAGAACAGGAACGTCGCCTTGAGAATGAACCAAATCGGATTGGCCGCGAGCAGGCTCTTCACCAGCGTTTGCAGCATGCCGTTTTCGATGTTGGCTTGCGCGATGAACCATTCGGCCGATGAGGCGGGGAATGGCGACATCCAACCGCCGAGGAAGAGAATCGCGGCCAAACCGCAAACGACGTACATCGCGACGTATTCGCCGAAGAAGAACATCGACCAGCGGAAACCGCTGTACTCGGTTAGGAAGCCCGCGACGAGTTCCGATTCGGACTCGGGCAAGTCGAACGGTGCCCGCTTACAACTTGCGAGCGACGCGACGTAGTACAAGAAGAACGCGAGGAAGCACCACGGGTTGACGAACACGAACCACGTCCAGAACCCGCCCGATTGTGCTTCGGCAATGCCCGTCAGGCTTAGCGAGCCGGCCGTCATGACCGGAATCAGCAGGGCCATGCCCATCGGGATTTCGTATGAAACCATTTGGCAGGCTTCGCGCATCGCGCCGTAAACCGACCATTTATTGTTGCTGGCCCAACCGGCCAGAATCACACCCATCACTTCGATACCGAGCATCGCCAAAATAAAGATCAGCGCGACGTCGAGATCGCGAAACACCCACGCCGTTGCAAAGGGCAACGCGATAAATGCGCAGATCGGCGGAATAAACGTGATGTACGGCGCAAGGCGAAACAAGACGCCGTCGCCGCCGGGCGGAACGTAGTCTTCCTTAAACGCGAGCTTGATACCGTCGGCAGCGCTTTGCGCCCAACCGTGCCAACCACCCGCACGCATAGGGCCCATGCGTGATTGAATGCGACCGGCAACCTTGCGTTCCCACCAAATCCCGAAGCCGGGAATCAAACTGATGAAGCCGATGATGCCGCCGACAGCGACGAGGTCGCGAATCAGCGGGAATTGCAACGGGAACATGAGGTACGCGAGAATCGGCGTATCGACCGAGATTGCGCCGATCAGCGGGACGTCCACCGACTTACCCGCGAGATTGTTTTGATAGATCGATTGAACCGTGTGGTCGTATTCGATTCCGACGAACGGAATGACGCTGGTCTCGTTCGCGGGCACCCAATCGCGCTGTACGGTCAGCAGAATCTCTGCATGCAACCAAACGCCCAGCACAATACCGATGATCGCACCGACAAAGATAACGAACGCCACCCACGGCGCGCTCAACACGCGACCGATCAATTCGTATGCGTAAATCGCAAACGCAGCCCCAGCAAAAAGCAACATGCCGCCGATCGATCCCAAACACAGCGGTGGGACGAGCAGTACCTTCCAATCTTCAAGGTCTGCGGGTTTGGTGCTGAGCGGATCGAGCAGGAACCACGCACCCAAAATGATCGGGATGTGAGCCAAGGCGATAAAGACCAGCAAACGAATCGCCTTTTCGCGATAGTTGCTTAGCTTCTCGGTATCGCGCTGCACCCATGGAAGCGTGATCGATGCCACGTAAATCGTCTCCTGACTGCCTGCCGGACGGTTGCGCCCCGCAGAATTCCCTTGACCCGTGCGTTATAACGGGCCGCGCTGAGGTTGACCAGACCGCACCAAACTGTGCGGCGACCGGTTTATCGCTCGTTCTGTGTTTTCATTTTGACCGCTCAATTCGAAGCCGCCCGCGCCGACGACATTCGACATCCTGCACCCCGTTATTGGCGTGCATTAACCACAATCAACGGTCCACTTCACCCATCACGACGTCGATGCTTCCGATGATGGCGGCCACGTCGCCCAGCAACACGTCTTCACACACTTTTTCCGTCACGCACAAGTTGCAGAAGCTCGGGCCGCGCGCTTTGACGCGATCCGGAATCGCCGAACCATTGCCGCGCACAAAGAAACCGAGCTGTCCGCGCGGATTCTCGATTTCGTAGTAAATCTCGTCGGCGGGCAGTTTCAGCGTTTTACCCTTCTTGTGAAGCGTTTCCTGGCCTTCGGTGCCGTCGAGTTTGTCGAGCGCCTGGCGAATGATCTTCACGGATTCCAACATTTCCGACACGCGTACGATGTAACGATCCCAACAGTCGCCGACCGTGCCCTTTTCGCCCTGCCCCACCGGCACGTTGAAATCGAATTCTTCATAACCCGAGCCGGGTTGCTTACGCAGATCGAAATTCACACCGGAACCGCGCAGGACCGGCCCGGACAGGCCGTAGTCAAGCGCCTCTCGAGCCGTAATCACGCCGACATCAGCGGTGCGTTTGATGAAAATGTGATTATGGGAGAGCAACAAGTTGTACTCGTGCACCTTGGGCTCGAAGTAATCGAGAAATTCGCGCGTGATATCGACGAAGCGTTCGGGCAGATCGTCCGTCACGCCGCCGACCGTGATGTAGCTGTATGTCAGGCGCGCACCGCAGGCCGACTCAAACAAGTCGAGAATGTATTCGCGCTCGCGGAAGGCATACAAGAACGGTGTAAACGCGCCCAAGTCGAGCCCGTACGTACCGAACGATACCAAGTGCGACGCGATACGATTCAACTCGGCAAAGACGATGCGAATGAGCTTGGTGCGCTCGGTAATTTCCGATTCCAAGCCCGTCAGCTTTTCAACCGCCTGCGCGAACGCGAGGTTGTTGTTCATGCCCGCCAAGTAATCCATGCGGTCGGTGTACGGAATGTATTGATAGGGCGCGACGGTCTCGCCGATCTTTTCGGCGCAACGATGCAGATAGCCGATGTGCGGCACCGCTTCGAGCACCATCTCGCCGTCGGTGCGCAGCACGACACGCAACACGCCGTGCGTTGCCGGGTGTTGCGGCCCCATGTTGACCAGCATCTCTTCGGTTTGCAGATCCTGTTGTTGAATCTGATCGCTGGAGAGATCGGCATTGATATCGGGTTGCGATTCGAGGATCACGTCAGCCATTTATTTGGCTCCGTTGGCTTCGGCGGCGAGCCGCTTGAGATTGATCGAGAACTTGGGCAGCGCGCGACACTTGTACGACTTACCGAACGGAACTTCCGATTCTTCCCACTCGGTGGCACCGGCTTTGCGAAACAAGCACGTCATGGTCGGCTCAAAGGCCTCTTCGCGCGGATCGACGATCCAGTACTCGACGATGCCACCGGCCATCCAATATAGGTTGCGGTTGCGCACCGTATCTTTGTAGTCGCGTCTGCCGGAAATCACTTCGACGACGACGATCGGGCACACGTCCTCCCAACGCAGATCGGCACGGCGCGGAAAGTCTCGAAAGACCGCGATGTCGGGCTGCGGCCGCGTCGCACCGGGGCGACCGGGGATGACAACATCCGACCGCTCCGAAACGTGGTTTACGTACAGCGGATGATCGCGCCGAAACGCTTCCAATGCGTTGCGAATGACGGTGACCCAAAAATCGTGCGTAGGGATCGGATTTGGTGACACGATCAGCACTCCGTCGATGATTTCATACACATATCCGCTTTCGTATTCCGCGCGCTCGTAATCCTCGAGCGTCACCAATCGCCCCGAATCCATCGGGCCGAAAAGCGGTCGCCGGGGCGCGTCTTCGGAATCTTGCACGTAGCGGATCATCGTCGCATCAACTCGTTAGTGAATCGGTCGCGTCTGGTTCAGTTCGGTCACTGCCGGAATACCGTGGTACTCCATCGGGAACGCATAGTCTTTTTGCAGCGGGTGCCCTTCCCAGTCGTCGGGGCACAAAATGCGACGCGGATGGAAACCGTTTAGGCCTTCCACCGAGTCGGGATGGTTATCAAAAATCACGCCCATCAGATCGTACGCTTCGCGCTCGTGCCAATCGGCGGCTCGCCACACGTGCGCGACCGACGGTATGTGCGGATCATTGCGATCGACCAACACCTGTATGGCCACCGCATTGGTCAACGCCCACGCGTCGCTATCCGTCTTGCCGGGACGATACGACGCAAGGTCGTACACGGCCGCGAACTTGTCATCTTCGAGGTAGTCGACGGCGGAAATCGAACGCAGGAAGTTGAGCTGTAAGCGCTCGTCGTCGCGCAAGAATGCGGCCACTTCGGGCCAGGCATCGGCGGCAACGACCACGCGCGGGTGCGCGCTTTCAAATTCGGTGTCGGTAATCGAAGCACCGAACGTGCCTTTTAGGATTTCCGCAGTTTCTTCGGGGGCCATGGGCCAACCTTCCTAATGACGTTTCGCACGTACGCGCCGAAGCAATCTCACACTTAACCTCCGGCCAATGGCCGGGGGCTAACCCGCGAACACGACGCACCGCTCATCTACGCCGTTAACGCCGCTTCCTTCGCGCCGGTCCATTTGTCCGTCGCGATCGACGAGTTCTTAATCTTGTCTTGCAACCGCATGATGCCTTCGAGCAACGTTTCGGGGCGCGGCGGGCAACCCGGCACGTAAATATCCACCGGCACCACCAGATCGACACCCTTCACCACGTGATAGCCGTTCTTGAAGTACGGGCCGCCACCAATCGTGCACGCCCCCATCGCCATCACGTATTTCGGCTCGGGCATTTGGTTGTACAAACGCTTCACGCGGCTGGCCATTTTGTACGTGACCGTACCGGCGACGATCATAAGATCTGCCTGCCGTGGCGAAGCGCGAAACGCACCAGCACCGAATCGGTCCACGTCAAACCGGCTACCGCCGATCGCCATCATTTCGATTGCGCAGCACGCCAAACCGAACGTCATCGGCCAGATGCTATAGCGTCGGCCCCAGTTAATCGCCCAATCGAGCGACGTAATGATGAGGCCTTCTTCGAATCTGTTTTCAATCCAACTCATGGATAATTCCTAACTGCGTTTATGCACACTCGATTGCGGTCGAGTCAAATCCATTCGCGTGCGGCGCGACCCAAGGCATCGTCGGAACGAACCGAGCGCTCGCGCTTCATCTGCCCCTCAGTGGCGCGAACCCAATCGAGGTATCCGAAGCGCCACAGATACAAGAAGCCAACGACGAGCACGGCAAAGAAGAAGAGCATATCCCACAACGCGGCAATGCCAGCTTCTTTATAAACCACCGCCCACGGGAAGAAGAGCGCGACTTCGATATCGAAGATCAGAAACACCAACGCGACGACATAAAAGCGCAAGTCGAACTGCACCCAACTGTCGCCGATGGCCGGCTCGCCACATTCGTAGGCCTCGTCTTTTTCCGGGTGCGGCAGGTTGGTGCGCAGCAGCTTCCCGATGATCAAAATCGTGGCCGACATCAAAATGCCCGTCACCACAAAGATGAGCAGGCCGATGACCAGATCGTGTCCTTCGTTCATAACAGAAATCGCTTTCTTCGCGCGGAGGGGATCGCTACCGCGAAACTAACCTATTTCTTCGAGGCTTCCGAAGGTTCCAACGCCTTGAGCATTTCATCGCGCACGGGCTTCGCACGTTCTTCCCAACGCTGCTTTTGCTCGGCCGCCCAAGCCGGCGGTTTGTCCTGCTGCATCCAGAACGGCTCGGGTGTTTGCTTGCCTTCTTTCGCCAACTCGGTGAATTCCACAATCATGTCTTCACGCGTGTAAGAACTCAGATCGTGGTTATCACCCATATGGATACAGTCGGTCGGACACGGGTCGGTGCACAGCGCACAAAACATGCACTTCGAATAGTCGATCGCGTATCGTTCCAACGCGCCGCCGTATGCCACGCCGGTTTCTTTATCCGTTTTGCGCGGCCCGGATTTCTCAATGTAGATACAGTCGATCGGGCATGCCTTCGCGCACTGATCGCACGCGATGCACTTCTCGGCTTCGAACCAATGAAACCCGCGAAAGCGCGGCTTCACGACCGGAGCGACGTCTGGATATTGCACGGTGATGGTGCGCGCGAAGCAGTACTTCAGCGTGATGCGCATGCCAATGGAGATGGACTTCACCGTGTTATAAATGTTTGCGAAATATTCCTTGCGGCTGGCCATGGTGCCTCAACTTAACTTTCGACGCTGGTGGGATCGCGTTTTGTCGTTCGATCATCGTTTGCGCGTTGCAAATTACGCCCGACGCAGGTGCGCTCGCGACGAGCTTTCTGCGCCGTGCAACCGAAAAATCGCTCCTATGCGGAAGTATAGCGAACCGTTGCGGGTACACCACCGCCGCGGAAACGGCGGCACGGCATTAGCGGAACGAGACATTTCAACAAAACTGAAAACAGACACGGCGGGTTGCGAGCAGACCGCGCCCCGTGCGCGAAAAACGTAGAGTTGAGACACCGTCGGCCCGGGGTTGCTTCAGAGAAATCAACGGGCGCTCTGAATGCTCGCCGCATTACGTCGTCGGCAGCCGACCACGCCGCCAACCTCGCCTACCAACCAATTAGCAACCAGATTAAAAGCAGGCTGCCAACCATCAGCCCTACGGTGGCGATCAAACCGGCCAACACCGCCCGCGCGCTGACGCTGGCCAGTGCCCGAATGTTTACTTCTAGGCCGATGGCCGCCATGGCCAGCGTAAGCAGAATCTTCCCGCCGAGGCGCGCAACCTCATGCAGAGAAACACTTTGCGGAACATCAAACACCCCCGTGGCGGCGAATTGCAGCTCCGGCACGAACCCAAACGTGCACAACAGCGACGCACCGGCGAAGCCCCAAACAAACCACGGAACCAGCCGGGCATAGTGCACCATGAGCTGGCCGCCGCCGTCGGGCTTGGCGGCGCGATCGCGGGCGTACATGACCGTCAAAACCATCACCATCGGCGCCATCATCGCCACGCGGACGAGCTTAACCGCCGTCGCGACCGTCCCCGCGTCGCCGTTGAAGGCAAAACCGGCGGCCACAACCTGCGGCACCGCGTGAATCGTCGTGCCCGCCCACACGCCGAAGGTTTCGTTTGACATGGCCAGCAACTTGCCGATCACCGGACAAATCAGCATCGTTAGTAGGCCAAAAAGGTTAATCGTGCCCACGGAAAGGGCCATATCCTCGTCTTCGGCGTCAATCAGCGGCGCGACGGCGACAATCGCGCTGTTGCCGCAAATGCCTGTACCGGCACCAATTAGGAGCGACAACCGCTGCCCCAAGCCGAGCGCCCTTCCGCAGGCGACTGCGACCAACATAGCCAAAATCGTGCACGCAATCGTGATGGCGAGGGCCGAAACGCCGACAGATGCGATTTGGGTGAGATTTAGCCCAAGTCCCATAAAAACGATGGCGACGGGAATGGTCTTTTTCACAATCTTCCGACAGCCCGGCTTGAATCGGTTGCCGATCGGCAGCAGGTTTCGAACCAGAACGCCTAGCAAGATCGCCAATATCGCGGCGCTGATCGGATGCTTGATGGCCTCACCGCGAACAACTTGAAACGGCCAGACGGGCAAAAAATGTAGGCCAAACGACGCGGCCGCTAGGACTGCCGACAAGGCGTATCCGGGCCAAAGCGAGGGCGCCGCCTCGGCACCAGCCGCCGCCGGTTGCCGCACCTCGACAATCGGTTCGTACACGCCCTCCATCGAATTGAAGGAAGCCAGCGCGTCAGCGCTGATCTGATTACCCCACGGATAGCTGACGGTTTGCGACAACGAACGGGCCCCCGCCTAAATCCCATCGCCGCCGGCGAATTCAAAAATTTGATCGACGAATTCGGTCACGGTCGCGGAGGTCAGCGAAAACTGCGACATGGTCAAAAGCGGCGGCGAATAGATGTGTAGCGTGACGAGTTCCTTGCCGTCGGTCTGCAGGTTGGACATCTGATGCGTGTCGGCATCCTGCGAGCCGCAAACCTCGCCCTCTTGCAACTCGTGCGACGACGTCGGGAACACCAACCCGTCGGCGTTTCGTTTGAAGATCGTTTCCGTCGCCACGCCTTTTAACACGCGCACACCACACGACGACGCGGCATGATCGTGAATCGGGCTGCGTTGCCCGGCCTTCCAGCAGAGAATCAATGCGTGATAGCCGGGGCCGGCGTGAAGCAGATTGCGACGATAACCGTCGTCGTTAAAGCGTGCGTAGCGTTTGATGTCGTCGAACGAGATCGGATAGGCCTGCATATGCGCTTGCAGCTTATCGAGCGGCACGCGATCTTCGTATTGATCGAGCGTAGCCATTAAGGCGCTAACGTTATCCTTCGCAACCATGCTCATTGCCGCCTACCCTTAGCGTTGATCTGCTTAAACCGACCCGAAAGTCTAACCAATATCAATCGGCTTTGCGAAAGCCCTCGACCACGGGCCCAAAGACGCGCCGATTCTCCTCGCTGAGCGACATCAGCCGTTCGTGTGCTTCGATAATGACCTCGCGCAACAACTCCTTTGAATCGACATCGATCGGAAGTGCAGCCCAGTCGCCCTGCGGCTCGGGCATGGTCTCAACCTGCTCGATCATCTTCGCCACGCCCATCGTTTCCAGCGTACGCAGCACGCCTTCGGACGGCGACACCAAGTAAAACGCGTCGTCGCGCGCTTCAAGTTTCTGCATCGTGTCAACCAAAAACCCGGCGAAGGTGCTGTCAATGGTTTTGGCGTCAGCCAAGTGGAAATAGACTGCATCGACGTTGTCGGGGGCGAGGCTTTCGATATAGGCTCGAATCGGCAGACAACCGCGCGCCGTGCACGCGCCAGTCGATTTGATTAGAACCGACCGAGTATTCGGATCGAGTGCGACGTGTGCAGATGCCTGATCGCTCATGCGGATACCCCTGATAAATTTATCATCACCGTGCATCATAACGAGATCGCATTTCAAATGATATGCGACACATTATGCGTGAGCGGGTCTCTCATTTGCCGGTAAGACATCATTTCTCAATCCCCCGGTTGGATGCGACCGCGCAGCACCCTATTATTTCACAATCTGTGGCGTTGATGATTCCCAATGTCGGGCACGCCGATTGGGCGTCAACTTTTCTTAAGGTGTGGCTTGCCATAGAAAGCTAGCTAAATGGTTACCTATCAAATCACGATTGACGGTATGCACTGCGAAAACTGCGTCGAGAAAATTCAGTCCGCATTGAACGCGACGCGATCGGTCGCATCATGCCGTGTATCGTTGCCGAAGGGACAGGCCGTTGTCACGTTTGAGAACGGTCAACCCAATCTGGGAACGGTCGTCGAGGCGATTCAAGAAAAAGGGTTTACCGTATCGGGCTACGCCGCCGTAGCCTCGTAGCGACAACATTGGTAGATGCCACCACTTTCAAACGATAACGCGGTTCAGTTGCGCATCACGGGAATGACCTGCGGCGCATGTGTGCAACGCGTCGAAAAGGCGCTCAAGTCAATCGACGGCGTGCACGACGCGTCGGTCAACTTGATGGCGGAATCGGGCACCGTGCAGTTGAGCGACGGCGCTGAAGATTTCAAAGCGGGTTTGCTCGAAAGCGTGCGCAAGGCCGGTTACGACGCGGAAGTCCTACCCGTCGGTCGGCAACTCATCGCCGAATGGACCGACGACAACAAACTGCGCGAATCGTTGCGTCGTCATCGTCAGGCCTTAATACAAGCACTCGGCTTAGCACTACCCATTCTCGGCTTGGAATACTTATTGCCAATTTTCTGGCCGGGTAACGACCCCGCAGCGCAACTGCCCGGTCGCTTAATGCAACTGATCCTGCTCATCATGTTGATAGTAAGCCCGGCGGGCGGGCCGATTATCGTGGGCGGCTTGCGTGCGCTATGGCATCGCACCGGCAACATGGATTTGCTCATTACCGTCGGCGTGCTGTCCGCAACCATCGGCGGTTTGGTCGGATCGTTCATGGCCGAGCCAAAGCTGATTCACTTTCACGCCGCCGCGATGATTCTGGCGATCGTATGCATAGGTCGCTATCTCGAAACCAAGGTGCGCGGCAAGGCGACCGGCGCGATCAGCGCGTTAGCCAAGCGCGCACCCAAGCAAGCCGACATCAAACGCGACGGCGAATGGCACACCGTTCACGTCGATAAGATCGAGCGCGACGACGAGGTGCAACTCGTCGAAGGCGCGACGGTGCCGGTCGATGGCACCGTCGTCGACGGTAGCGTGGAAGTGGACGAGCAGATTCTCACGGGCGAATCCATGCCCGTCTTTCGCGATATCGGCAGCGACGTGCAAGCGGGAACGACTGTCGTGAGTGGTCGCGCCGTGATTCGTGCCGCAGGTGATGGTTCGCAAGGCACGCTCAATCGCATGCTTGCGTTGATACAAGCGGCGCAGCAAGGTCGAACGCGCATGCAGCGGCTTGCCGATCAGGTCGCGGGCGTATTTGTGGCCGTTATCGTTGCGATTGCAATCGTCACGTTCTTTTCATGGGGCGTGTTCGGTGATGTGGGAGGCTGGGCGATGGGAACGCGCGCGGCGATAGCCGTGCTGGTCGTTGCGTGTCCGTGTGCGTTGGGGTTGGCAACGCCGACTGTCACGCTGGCCGCGTCGGGCGTGGCGGCGCAGCGCGGCATTCTGCCGCGCGACGCGGCGGCGTTAGAAGCGCTCGGGCGAATCAAGACCATTGTGTGGGATAAGACCGGCACACTGACGGCGGGCACGCCACAGGTAAATGCGATTCACGTTATCAATGACGCGATTGACGAAGAAGAGGTTTTGCGCTTGGCCGCAGGCGCCGAACGGTTTAGCGCACACCCGATTGGCAAAGCCATCGTGCGCGCGGCACAGCAACGCGAGTTAGAAGTTCCGACGCCAGCCTCATTCGATTCGACGATAGGGCGCGGACTGACGGCGAATGTGAATGGCCGCCGCGTGGTCATCGGTTCGCCGGTGTGGTTGCGGGAGAACGACATTGCGATTGCGTCGCTCGAACACAACGACGCATCGACGGGCATGTCGAGCATTCACTTAGCGATTGACGGCGAACACGCTGCCATATTCGCATTAAGCGATGCGCTGCGCCCTTCTGCAGCAGCGGCCCTTGAACGGTTAATGCAAAACCATATCAACGCCTGTATGTTGACCGGTGATGCGAAAGCGACGGCGCATGCGGTGGCAAGCGAACTCGATATTGACTCAATCAACGTTGAAGCCGAAGCCACGCCACAGCGGAAGATCGAATACATCGACGCGATGGTTAAGCGTTCGTCGGGCGTTGCGATGGTCGGCGACGGCATCAACGACGCCGCGGCGCTCACGCGTGCAGACGTCGGTATTGCCTTTGCCACGGGTGCCGATGTCGCCGTGGGAGCCGCCGATATATCGTTGATCGGCAGCACGCCGCACCTCGTTGCCGACGCCGTCGTCATCGCACGAGCGACGACGCGATTGATTCGACAAAACCTGGGCTGGGCGTTTGGCTATAACATCGTCGCGATACCGCTGGCCGCAACGGGCACCATGCCGCCCGCCTTGGCGGCGGCGGCGATGATGTTTAGCTCGATTGCCGTGGTGCTGAATGCGATGCGATTGCCGCGTTTGGTGGGTCGACGGTTACGCTAGAGCGTGCGTAATGCAGGTGTAGCGTTGAGGGTGTGATGCGAGGAATCCAACGCCTTTGGCGCAGAAGACGACGGACAAACATAGCCGTCAATGCACAAATCCGAGGAATCAATTGGTGCTTCAAGTCGTCGGCAAAATCTCAAATCTGCTACATTTGAATTCGGCACGGGTTAGATTGAATAGCATTAAAGATGTTTACGACCACCCGCGCATTTCCCGTCATACATCATCACGCCACAGTCACTTTTTGACCGCTAAGCTGCCGATTGTGTAATCGGGCCAGTATCAACTGCGCGGCCATCGCACCGATCCAACAAAGGAACATATCCCACTGCGTGTCCCATTGATCGCCTTGCGTTGCCAAGTATGCATCAGCATCCGAGCCCGAGGCAACGGCCACCCACCATTCGATCATCTCGAAGAACGCGCTAAAGGCGAGACAGTAACACGTCACGACAAAGAAGAGCCAACCGCCCGCCTTGATGGGCGAACAGCGGATGAAGATTTCGCGCGCGACGATGGCCGGGAAGAAGCCCTGCGCCACATGGCCCAGTCGGTCGTAATGATTGCGGCTCAGGTCGAACGCTTCCTTAAACCAATCGCCCAGCGGCACTTCGGCGTAGGTGTACTTACCGCCGACGCACAAAACGATTGCGTGCAGCCAAATGCAAACGTAGGCCAACGGCGTAAGCGGAAATCGCCGAAACGTCGCGGCGAGTACGATCGCACCGATGACGACGGGCGAAACTTCCAGCAACCATGTGAAGCGGTCGTGCGGGTTGATCCCTGACCAGATGAAGACGGCAAGGAGGGTGAGGCCAAGGAAGATGAGTAAAGAGCGAGACGGCAGTTTGGTATTCGTCATTCTGTAAGCATAGTCGAATCTGCGTTAACCAGACATCTTACGAGTCGAAACGGATCATTCATCATGCCCTTCAAGCGCCGACGGCCCGTAGTATTCGAGCAGGAATTTGCGGGTTGCCGGGTCACTGTAGTCGTACATTGGTCTGGAGCGATTATTCCAATACCTACGCGTACTCAAGAGGTCACCGACTTGTGGAAAATAATCTGTCGGTAGATTCAACCACTTGCTGACTCTTACGCGACTAGAATCGGCAAGGATCTCCTCAACATCAACTTGCCATTCGAAAGAATCTTCGACGGACAAGTAGAGTTCCATATCAGTCGTCAAGCCCGTGTTGCGACCAGCATCGATGCGGCAAAGAAGTTCCTTGGAATCATCACTGGCTGTTGGTAGCGACTTTATTTGCGTGATATGACATTCAATAGGTGATTCGAGGAGATACGATCGAAATTGTTCCGGGACGTCAGGAAGACTGAAGACGGGCTTCTCGCGATCCCTCAGGCGAAGCAAGTAATTGAGTGTGTTCGCACCGTATTCAGACCCTGAGTTTACCGCATTGCAAAACTGAATCATGTCCTCGCCCGGGATCAGATAATGACGATCTGCCCAGCGCACACGATAAAACCGTTCCTTAATTGCGTCGTAATTCTGATGGATAGACGGTAGTGATAACTTAACGTCGATATAGTCGCGCTGAACCTCAACAATCGGGCCGTAGTCGATATCGTATAACCCGCCACAGCCGATCCACCTATACGTCATGCCCGTCTTGGGAGAGACGGTGATCGATACGTTACAGCCTAGCCCATCGCCATAGTAGTACCTGCCCGCCCAATCGTGATTTGCAAGCGTCAACATTTCGCGCTGAAACGCATTTCTGATTCGGTCAACGGTAACCTCATGCCGTTTCATTAACTTGCGACGCTTTAACCAAGCCCTATCGCGGGCCTGTTGTTCCGGTGTGCGTTCTGGGCGGGTCGTTGCATCCTGATCGTAACAAGAATAGTCACCCCGACGCTGAGTCGCCGCACAGGCCAACATTGAGGTTAGACCGATGACGGCAAGATATCGCATGAACATCATCCTAAGATTCTCCAGCGAGCGACGGCGTGAGTTCATGTTACCATATTCACGACGTCCATCGCCATTTTGCGACTGTTAGGCTTCGGCTTGGAGGACTCATCATGGATCAACTCGTCTTACAAGGTGGTGCCGACTTTTGGGATGTGCACGGCGTGCTGTTTCTCATCGCCATTGCGCTCTTCCCGCGCATCACAATGATTCTCGCCACGCCTTGGGGCGGTCTGCTCTGGTGGCTGGGCCTGATATTTCTACCGCGCATTCAAGTTGCCGTTTTGGCGACGTATTACTATTGGGAGACGAACCCGCTGTTATGCATCGTGGCTTGGTTGTTTTGTTTGGGCGGTGAAGGCGCGGAGAAATCGACGATGGCGCGATCTGGCCGGCGAAGACGGCGCGATTAGCTTGGCACGCAATGGCTCTATGAGTCGCGCATGTCGGATCGCAACATGATTCACCTCGCCTGGTCACATAGTACGCTTGCCGAAGAAACTTCTCAGCGCGACACATTTTCATGCGCCTGCGCCGGCGTTGCCGCGCTGGTTGCTATTACGCTATTACCAGTTGCCGCGTCGATCGGCTCCATCGACGAGCCCTACCGCGATATAGGCGTGTATTTCTATAAATCCTTCTCCGCGTTGCCCTACGCGTTTGTGTTCTTATCGCTGTTTTGGTCGGCGATATTGGGCTTGGTTGCCGTCCCCTTCACGCACGAAAACGACGGTCCGGACAAAGGCATGATGCGGCGCATAATCCTGTTGAGCCCGTTGACGTTGCTAATTCCCGGAGTCATCTGGTCGGTATTCGCCGCGCTCGATGTATATGCCCATCCGCATCAGGGCTTCACTGGCCCCGGCGGGAAACCGGCGTGGCTTAACTCGGCCATCATCTCGATTATGGGCAGCAACATCTGGATTTTGGTAGGCTTGGCTTATTTGCTAACACGGTGTCGCCGGGCGCGCATGAAAATTGCGCAATTGGTGAGTTCCGATGATTGTAACCAATGCGGATACGAGTTAACGGGAAACAAGTCGGGCGTTTGCCCGGAGTGCGGAGAGTGCATTTCGCATCAAACACAATAAAAAAAGACGGTAATCGAATTGGACCATTCGACCACCGCCTTCTGCTATTTTCAGGCCGCCTTAAGGCTGTTCGCGCCTACGGCAACAACGCTTCGACAAACAACTGCACATCGCGACCGTCGCGTTTGGCGTTGCCATCCATGTCGGCATTGCCTTGCAGGATACCCGCCGCCGAAGGTGCGTTGCCGAGCAGCGCGTCGACGAAGTGCGGTAGGTCATCGAAGTCAACGTCGCGATCCTGATCCATATCACCGGCCGGAATGCTCAGGAATCCGTACGCTTCCAACTCGTCGATCGCACAACCGTTGGACGTCGCACCGACGTGGGCATACACGCGCAAGTAATCGCCGGTCGCCATCAGGTCGATCGTCTCGGTATCGCCTGCGCCGGAGGTCGTCGAATAAACCGTCGTCCATAAAGCGCCGTCATCGGAAACATCGATGTCGTATTCCTGTGCATAGGCATTGCCCCAGTCGATCACGACTCGATTGACGTCATAGGTATCGCCAAAGTCGACTTCGATCCATTGCGGATCGCCGGCGGTACTGGCCCATTTCGTCGCAGTATCCCCGTCGACCGCGTTATCCCCAACCTGCGCGCCGCTAGCCGATGCTACCGATACGTCGTCGTAGATAATCGTCGCATCGGAGCCGACGATGGCACCGCCTGCCAAACGCAGCACAACCTGCGCCTTCACGGCAATCGCAGGCGCGACGACATCGTATATGCCGAACTCGCTGTAGCTTTCGGTGATGCCACCCGAGATATCCACGTATGGCGTTAACCCTACGATCGCATTGTTTCCATTTAGCCAACGCAGTTGCATTTGCACGACGACACCGACCCCAATTTCGCCTACGCGTCGCCCTTGCACGGTAAAGCTGTAAGCACTACCCGGCACGATCAATCCCGCCGACGTGATTTGACTGGCCTCTGCCGCCGGTCCACCGTTCGCAGCGCCGGCCACGCTGAGTTGCATCGCCCACGAACCGCTGGCGGGTATCGTCGCAACGCGCGCCGCACTCGCCGTGGCGTTGCCGGATGGGAAGGCTGCAAAGGTCCAATTGTCGGCGTTCGCTCCGATGCCGTTCTCAAAACTGCCGTTGGTGACCAACTCATTACCTGTTGCCGACGACGTCACGGTCGGCTTGCCCAACGCGATATTCGGTGCGGGATAAGACACGACGACTTCAACCTGATCGCTGCCCGTCAACATGTCGTCGTCGGTCACCATCAATTCAAAGACGTACGTACCTTCTTGCAGATTGGCTGCTGCCGCCGTCGCCATGTCCGCATCCGTCAATACCGCCGGTGCCGGGCCGCTGACTTGCGACCACGCGTATTCGACAATCGTGCCGTCCAAGTCGTTGCCCGAACCGTTGAGCGTAACGCTCGATTGGCCCGGCAGCGCGATCATTTGGTCGTTACCGGCATCCGCCGTCGGCGCGCCGGTCGAAACCGTCACCGTCACATCATCCGAATCGACCAACATGTCGTCGTCGGTCACGGAAAGTCGGAACACGTATACGCCTTCGACCAGGTTCGACGCCGAAAGCATCGCCGTGTTTTCGCCGCTCAACGTCGCATTGTTAGGGCCGCTGATTTGCTGCCAGGCGAAGTCGTTGATCACGCCGTCGTCTTGGCTGGCCGTGCCGTCGATCACGACGCTGTTATTCGGCAGGAACACGACCAAGTCTTGCCCGGCATTGGCAACGGGCGAACCCGAGTTCACCGGCAACGCGGTTCCGCCGTTTAGGAAACACACGTCGTCGAATTCGATATTCGAGATCGGCCCGTTTACGCCAAGAATCTGGAACGGAATACTCACGGCGGTGAGGTCCACCGCGTCGGTGATGTCGCTCATCGGGATTTCGATCACGTGCCAGTTGCCGTCGCGCACGAAACCATACGGATCGTTACCGGCGGCGAACTCGATCCACTTCTGGCCGATGTCGTCCACATTGCCGCTGCGCATACCGAGCCGAAACGTCGTCGTCGAACTCGTCTTTAGCGCAACGTGCAATTTGCTATTCGGGAAACGAAACGCCGACAGGTTGTGTTTGATCGTCGTTGAAAATGCGGCACCGAACCAAACGAATCCGGGTGCGGAGTTAAACGACAAGCTCGACGAGCCTTCGTATGGATCCTGCGTACCGGCGATTAGCGTGTCTTCCCAAACGTAGAAGCCGCCATCGACATCAAGTTGAATTTCACCAGCCGTCGTGTGTGCCGGGTCTTCCGAGAAGACACCGAAGTTGCCGTTCTCCGGCGTCGGTCGCGGCACGCTCGGCGTCCAGTAGATGTTGTCGATCGAAAAGGTAACGTCCGATGCCGGCGGGTCGCCCGCGATCATGAACAACTGGCTGACCGTCGTGAAGTCGCAGTTTAGAAACGCATTCAGCGGGATAATGACTTCGTGCCACTCGCCGTCGCGCACCAATCCGTACGCTTCCGTCGCACCGTCAAACTCAACCCAGCTCTCGCCGGCCGTCGAACTCTTCAAACCGACTCTAAACGTCTCGGTCGAGTTCGTTTTCATATGCAAGTGCATGTGACCGTCGGAGTAATTCGATAGGTTGCGGTCGAACTTCGTCGACAACACGCCCATGCCCCACCAATCGCCGGCAGCCGCACGCATGTTCCATGCTTCGCTGCCTTCGAATGCCGCTCCCGTCTCTTCGGTGAGATTGTTCCACAAGAACAGCTCGGCGTCCGTTTCATAGATGACGCTGTTATTGACCGGCGTCGTTTCGGTAAACACGCCGAAGTCGCCCGACTCTTGCACGTCTTCGCCGAAGTACAGTTCGGTATCGCCTTCGTCGTAGAGCTGGATGTAATCGATATACATGCGTTCCGGGAAGGTCGCCGTGATCGCATTCGGATCGACGATTTCGATAAAGTTCCAACCGCCGACGGCCACGTTTGTTAACAGGAACATCGGCTCGTGAAATTCTTCCAGCGAATCACCCACCGGATCGCTAATGTCGAACGACCAAAACAAATCGCCATCGACGTAGGACCGCAGTTCCGTCGGCGTCCATTCCAAACGGAACAGGTGATAGTCGAGGTGCATATCCACCGGTCGGTCGGTGAACGTGTGATAGAGTGCGTGTTCGCCCTCATACTCCCAGTGCGCCGCCGAGACCACGCGCCGATTTACGACGCCCGCCTCGAAGCCGTCTTTGCGACCGAACTCCATAATGTCGACTTCACCGCAACCGGGCCAGTTGATCGCGCCGAAGTTGGTGCCCATGATCCACAGCGCCGGCCAGATGCCGTTATCGACGTGCGGCAATTTGATCCGCGCCTCAATCGTGCCGTACTTGAAAGCGAAGCGACCGTTGGTGACCAGCCGCGACGATGTGAATGCCTTATCGCCAAGATAGTTTTCGCGCCGCGCTTCGATCACGAGGCTGCCATCTTCGATAAACACGTTCTCCGGTCGCGACGTGTAGTACTGCAACTCACCATTACCGAAACCGCTGCCGCCGGTGTTGTACGTCCACGTGTCGTGATCGACCGTCGGCCCGTCGAATTCGTCGGACCAGACCAGCGTCTGCGCGCGAGCGACCGCACAACCGGCCAAAGTAAGGGCGACCATGATGCAGCGGGCGAAATGGGTCTGATTCATTTGGGTGTGCTTTCTGCTGGGAGTGCTTTTGACGGCACGGGGCATGATGATTCATTTCTGGGCAGGCGAGCGTGCAGGTTTGCGAGCGTCGCGACGTGCCCGGCGGCGAGCCCCGAAACAGTTTCAGAAACTTTGCCATTTGTAGTGTAAATGATTCAGGGAATTGGGGTCAATGAAATGGGGGGCAGCCACATTTCACGGCCTATTAACAAAAAAACAACTCTGATTCGTTTACGGTCAGAACGTAATCGAGCCGCCTCCCGAATGTGAACCAACATGGGACGTCCGTTCGGACCCTAATTTTGTATTAAGTTTGCGATTCCGAGTAGGCACCATGTCGCGACCCACTAAAAGGCACGGTACAATATCAGTAAATCACGCAACAATATTAGCCACAGCAATACGCTCATTGCGATTGGTCGCCGATGAAGGCACTTTAGGATGCTGTTTTCATTGACACAAATCATGGGAGATCATGCATGCCCTACAAAATCATATTAATTTCATTCGTTTGGCTCGGTTGGCCCAACTCGTTGAGTGCGGACAACTGCACTATTGAATTCACCGGCGAAAACGGACAACAAGCGACGAACGTGGGTTATCTCCCGACAGGCACAAGTGCAACCGGTCACCTGACTGAGGCGAGCCTGCCGTTTCTTGGTACGAGTGTTTGGGAGGTAACAGTCATGGGTTCTGTCGGCGGATACCACGTAGATTTGTCAGATTATTTATTCCTCGACGATGGCTTTAGGTATTCCGGCTACTTTCAAATCCTTCAAGGCGGAGGACGAATAGCCAATCTCCTTCGAACAACCGGACCTGACGAAGCATTTGGCGCTGCGCCCAACACGGCATACGGCGTTGGACTTTGGTTCTATGTCGAAATGGAACGGCAGCCTTCGTCCAACGAGTTTGATCGCGCAATATCCGTTGTCGACGAACAAACGGGGGAACTCATACCGCTACAAGAAGACTTCAACACCGAAGCGAGAGAGGCAGGCGCTATCTTGAGCCTCGTCCCGGATAATTCCGCCGTTATGATGATGGCCAACAATGGGTCCAGTCGTTTGCGCGTACAATTTGACAACGTAGTCATTGAGGTCATTCGGCCACCGTGCACTAAAGGCGATTTCACCGACGACGAGATTGTTGACCTCTCAGATATAGTTGCATTTGCTGCAACATTACTTGATCCGAGCACCGCATCACCGGATGATCGATGCCGCACAGACCTTAATAATGACTGTTTGATTAACGGGGCAGATATTCAGCAATTTGTCGATTGCTTAAGCAGTGCAAATTGTCCTTAGCTGACTCGCGTTTGTTTTCTGCCGTTAGGGATTTAGAATTGCGTTTTCTGCGAGTCAACTATCTGTGCGAACGCGCCTCAAATCGGATCCCAACGGCGGAGAACCAAAATGCTCCCTAGATAAAGATGGCTTGACGATAAGCCAATCCATCGCAACAGGGCGTTCACCATCACCCGATAGAAACGTGGCTATCTAGCGGGTGGCTCAAGTCGGTACTCCGACTTGGGGGATTCGAATAACCCTGCAAAAGAAAACGCTACCAAATGCAAATGCCATTCCAAAACCGATCACCCAACGTCAAAGCACCGACATGCGGCACCATGTCTTAATTAAATGGCGCAAACCATTGAGCGCAGACGACGACAAACCCGGCGTTACTCCCCGGGCAACGCGCTGCCAGTCTGAATCCATCGACCGTACGCTGGAGCGGTAAATACGCTTGCCGCCGCTTCGACCGACGGAGTGCCGAATGTCAGCGCGTGTATGAAGCCGTTTCTCTCGACCAGCACCGTATGCAAAATCTTATTCTCTGGGTTCAGCAGCGCGTGGATGTCGAGCCGGCCGTCGAAGCCACGGCAGCGCTCGCGGTCGGCCAGCGTGCGGCAATCCAGCGTCGCCGCTTGGCCGAAGCGGTCGATCATCTCGCGCGTGCGACGCCACGTGCCGCCGGTCGGCCCGACGACTTTCTTTCCGTTCAGTTCGATTTCGCGGTCGTCGTACGCGACCACGCCGAGAAAGTGCAACCGCGAGCGGCGCAGCCAGTCGAGCAGTTTTTCGGCGTGCCGGTCCTCGTCACGGTAACCGTAGTTCGCGTCGAGCCAGACGATGCGTTCGATCCAGCCGGGAATCGTGTCGACGGCGTTGATGTAACCGAAGAGCATGCTCCCCCCGCCGCTGTGCGCGATCAGCGCGACGGACGGTGGTCGGCCGGGCATCGACTGCTTAAGTGTTTCAATCAGTTCGACGATGCGCTCGCCACTGTCGGTGTGTTTCTTGCGCCAGGAAGGCCAGCTGCGCCCACCGGCTTCGACGTAGGCCACGACCAGATTGATGTCGGGGCGTGCCTGACGTAGGTAGCGCGTTTGGGCGCCGATGTGCTGAATGTAGAAATGCCAGTCGAGCCCGTCTGCCCGTTGGCAGCCGATGGTCTGAGCGATGGTGTTCCCATTCGGCAGGCCGTAGATCGCAAGCAGCGTGGGCCTATCGGCGTCGAACGACCGAGCCGACGGCGCGTTGATGTGTACGGTCACGTCTGGATCGAACGTGAAGGTGCGCACCTGTTCGTCGAAGTGCGGGCTGCGGACGAAGCCGGACAACTCGACCTGATGATGCGCGCAGCCAAATGCCAGCATGCATAGGATGCCGAAACCGAACAAGCAGATCAGCTTCCGTTTCGTGGCGCATGGTTGCATGAAGGAACACCTCGTACTTGATATAGAAATCGTTCGACCGACGCGTTTAAGCATACCGCCGATTCAGTCGGATGGTGAATTAGCAGCGTAGCACCGTACGGCACAGTAGTGACGCACGAAATAAGGGCGTCGCACAGTAGGGTGGCGTCGTACTCGACCCACCGAAGCACGCGCGACGTTCGATATAGACTCATGGCGTGCACTGTAGGGTCCGCTGTGAGCCTGGGAATTTATCCCCAAAACCAGACGCTTATCCAAATTCTCGACGTTAATTTTGCGATGGGGTAGTCGACTTCACTTTCGATCCGGTTGCGGCGGTCGTTGATCGACGTGATCCGGGGTGTT